>Ga0066606_10002292_pt1 | contig 11239 bp, 9 predicted proteins | sample SaaInlV_DNA_100m_FD_60386 | JGI IMG/M metagenome (GOLD analysis project Ga0066606, IMG submission 60386) | Marine microbial communities from expanding oxygen minimum zones in the Saanich Inlet - SI075_LV_DNA_100m | ecosystem: Environmental > Aquatic > Marine > Unclassified | place: British... | reverse complement strand
GCGATTCCTGGATTTAATACAGGTTTGACCATGGAGGAAATGAAGCGAAATCCTTGCTTTATTTCTCGTCAGACCGATGATATCGCCCCTGCAGATCGTATTCTTTATGCAATCAGAGACATAACAGCAACTGTACCTCAAATCGGTTTAATCACCGCATCAATAATTTCTAAAAAAGCGGCTGAAGGTCTTGAGAAATTAGTACTGGATGTGAAATGTGGTAAGGCCGCATTTATGCAAACCCGGAGCAATGCTATCGAATTAGCAAATTCAATGGTTCTAACTGGTTCTGCGCTTGGAATGCAAGTGACTGCCCAAGTTACTGAGATGGATAATCCAATTGGAACAATGTATGGTAATAGCCACGAGATTGCAGAAAGTATTGACTGCCTGAAAGACTGTGGCCCATCTGATACAATGGAGTTAGTTCTCGCGCAAGCAGATTCTCTGGGCTATGATATTCGAAGCCACCTATCAGATGGCTCTGCACTTCATGAGTTCAAACAAATGTGTGTTCGACAGGGAGTAAAAAGTGATGTAATTGAATCCCTGATTGAAAAACCTTGGTCGGTTTTACCTAAGGCTGATTTTTCGGTAGAAATAGTGGCCCAAAGTAGTGGTTGGATTTCACAGATTGATGCCCTAACGATTGGGCAGGTTCTGTGCAACCTAGGTGCTGGGAGAACTGGTGTTGCTGCCAGTATTGACCACGGAATTGGAGCTGAGTTAATCAAAGGCATTGGTGAAAAAATCGAGAGTGGTGAGCCCTGGATTAGATTTGATGTCAATTCAAACATGGATAAAGAGAGCGTCCAACGTATTCAAAATGCCATCCAAATTTCAAGCACAAAAGTGCACAAAGAGAGCAGAATTATTCAAATTATTACCAATTGAGAGTCAAGGATTTGATGGAAGCCGTCATATATGTATGGCTTTTCGGCGAAGTTGCCGTTTTAGCTTAGCTGGTGGAGCGTGGGACTGTTAATCCCAAGGTCGAGGGTTCGAACCCCTCAAACGGCGCTCACAACATAAAACACTCATTGCGAGCCTGTTTCATGTGAATTTTTTGACCTAAAAAGAGCACTTTAGACACTGAAAAACAGTAGTTCCAACCCGCTTTTATCGAAACCTAAACTGAGTGTTTATTTTGGCGTTTCAGGGCCGATTTTTTGAAATTGGAGGTCATGAAGTATTCTTGTAGCGTCCAAGGCAATTACGTAGACATGACTCGAGGTCATTATACGTAAATTCAAAACCAGATTCTAGCAATCTGCTCGGCTCTACATGCTGTCCTTCGAGAACTAATTTTTTACCCATTTCACCAAACATGATCCGAATCATGAAACCAGGTAATGGCATAAATGCTGGTCGGCGAATTACACGCCCAAGAATCTTTGCGAATTTCTTTTGAGGAACCGGATTAGGCGAAGTTAGATTGTATGGGCCAGTACATGACTCGGTCATCATGAGGTGATGTATTGCAAATATTTCATCATCCAGCGAAATCCAAGATTGTATTTGCTTGCCACCACCTACTGGTCCACCCCCACCCATTTTCGCAGGTAGTAATAGCTTGGAAAGAGCACCACCTAGAGGAGAAACAACAATTCCAGTTCGAAGGTTTACCACTCTGATTCCTGCATCTTTAGCTTGCGAGGATGCTTCTTCCCATTCAGAACAGATTTCAGCAAGGAAATCACTGCCAGATTTAGATTTCTCGTCTAGGACTTCACTGCCTCTGTCACCATAGAAACCAATTGCAGAACCGCTAAGAAGGGTTTTAGGTGGTTTGTCTAGGCTTGCAAGAACACGTGAAAGATTCTCAGTCGGAATAACTCTACTATCTCTGATCAATTGCTTCCTTTTCTTTGACCAGCGTTTGTCTCCAATACCGGCACCAGCGAGATGGATTACAGAATCAAAGCCATTCATATCACCTTCTAGGACATCACCAGTAAGATCATTCCATCGGATTACTTTTTCAGAATTTACATCTGCAGGGAGTTTGGTTTTTGGGCGTAATAAGCGGTATACATCATGACCTGCGGTTTCCAAGAACGCACAAAGCTGTAAGCCGATCATACCGGTTGAGCCAGAAACCAATACCTTCTGTCGCGGTTGATTTGCAGTTGCTTGTATTTGTTTGATATCGCTATCAACACGAGTGCTACGATATTTGAACATCTGGCGCATTCTAGGCAATACTGTGAGTCCTGCCGACCAACCAGTCACGAAATGTAGTGGCAATTTGTACTCAACATCATCATAAATTGTAGTTTTACCAGCACCTGTAGAATCAAAACGGTGTACATGATTCCATGCACCAAATGGCCCACGCATCATCCTATCTGCAAATGTTTCTCCAGGGATAACACTGTGATGCTTAGCAACCCATGTTTGCCTTATCGGACCAATCCCCACTTTGAAAATAGTCTCGTCATCATTTTCAAGCGCACCTGCGTTCATTGGTATGATTCCTTCCCACTCAGGCATAATTCGGCGGAATGCACCTGGACTATTGTACCAGTTCCAGATCTCTTCTTTTGTGGCATCATGTTCGGCTTGATAAACAAATTTTGGCAAATTAATTCCTCCTATTTAATGTGAGATTTACCGAACCAACAGCGGTCGATTGTTGCAAAGTAGATTGCCGGGAGGCCGAATTGGAATAGGTCTCAAGGTAGCCCTTTGTCTTGAATTTACGTTTGGTGGAATCGGTAGTCATGTATCTAATTTTACCATAAATTGGTCGTTCTGTCCAACCGCGGTCGAACTTACCAAGAACCCATCCTATGCCAGTATAGCTGTTTGGATCACGCCCATCAAGCGCCCATTTATCATTCAATGCAATCATGTATTCCATTGCGATTTCAGGAGTAGGAGTCCATTAACATCGATGTAACAGATCTTGCAGAACCGAGTCTTGCCCAAAACCCATCATGGAATGCATTTGTCAAAGAATATTTGAGCATTGTAAAGCGACATCAAACTTCTGCTATGCACCTTTTCGGCTATCTGGATTCACGTTCTCGTGTGCAGCCGAAAATAATGCTTAATGCGTACTCGATAATATTCAATGAGATTATTCGAAGATCCGGCGATGTACTTACTGCCCCATTGAAATTATCCATACGGTCAAAACTGCTACTGTGGGTGAAAATAAATTTCATGAAATTGAAAGCCAGGCTGGCATAGATTTGTAACAAATGAGTAATGAGGGAATAATATGCAGTGTAATATTGATGCAAAAGGAAAAGCTGTACGAATGAAGCTGGGAATCAGGACACTTGTTTTTGCAGGAGTTCTTGGAACTCTAATTCTCACAGGAGTTCTTTCCTCTAGCCTTTGGTGGTATCCATTTGGTGCCATTACATTTGGTGGTGCATTTACTGTCTTTGAAGCAAGAGCAGGCTGGTGTGTTATCAGGGCGATGGGATTCAAAACTCTCATTTGAGCAGTTGTTAATTTCTGCTGGATGATTTTATTCCCACTCTATTGTACCAGGTGGCTTGTGAGTAATATCGTAAACAACTCGGTTTACCGCGCCCTTTACTGTGTTAGTGATACGCGTACTAATCTTTGCCAGCACTGCATGTGGAATTTCTGAGTAACGGGCAGACATACCATCTAGCGACTGGACCGCACGCACAACGACTGTTTCACCATACGCCCTAACATCTCCATGAACCCCAACTGAACGGACAGGAAGTAATGCTGCGAAATATTGCCATGGAATCTCCATCTTTCCTTCCGCTGCTGCTGCTTCGAATTCCTCTTCGACAATTGCACATGACTCACGTACAACATGAACGCGCTCACGAGTAAGAGGTCCAAGACAGCGAACTGCTAGTCCTGGGCCAGGGAATGGTTGACGATCTGCGACCTTGATTTTCAGAGCATGAGCGAGATCACGGACTTCGTCCTTATACAAATCACGAAGAGGCTCTACAACTTCAAGAGTCATATCGTCAGGTAAACCCCCTACATTGTGGTGACTTTTGATTGTGTCACGAACGCCGCCACCGGATTCAATCCAATCTGGTGCAATCGTGCCCTGCACTAGATATTTCGCACCGACTTTGTCTTGTTCTTCTTCAAATATTCTGATGAATAGTTCGCCAATGATTTTACGCTTTTGTTCAGGCTCAGTAACATCTGCAAGTGCGTCGAAGTAACGGTCTTCAGCAAATACTGTTGTCAGATTTAGTCCATGAGCAGCAAGCATTTCTTGGATTTCTTTAGTCTCATCTTTTCGCATGAGTCCAGTGTCGACATAGACACAATGGAGTTTGTCACCAACCGCTTGACTAGCGATAACTGCTGCAACTGTAGAATCAACTCCACCACTGCACGCAATGATTGCAATATCATCGATTTCATCTTTCATTTTTTGAGATGATTCTTCAATGAATGATGTTGTGTCGAACATCAAACATCCCTTCCGTTGACCTCAGCATCCATTTGCTTAACCTTTGCAACTTGGTCAAGTTTATTCTGCTTTAGTGCAGCAGCATAAGTCTCATTACCAAGAGCAAGGATTTGTGTCGCAAGATATCCAGCATTATCGCCACGGTCAACACCTACAGTCGCTGCAGGCACCCCTGGAGGCAGTTGTACAATTGAAAGTAAACTATCGAAAGGAACTCTGCCACCACAAGGAACGCCAATTACTGGCTTGGTAGTTAATGCTGCCACTGCACCAGGCAATGCTGCTGCTAATCCCGCCATTGCGATGAAAACAGTACATCCATCCGCTTCTGCATCATGGATAATTTGCTCAACAAATGCTGGCGAACGGTGTGCACTTGCAACACGTAATTGGTATGAGACTCCGAAGTGGTCTAGAATCTTAGTACATTTTTCAGCAACTGGCATATCCGACTTGGAGCCGAGTAGGATTGTAACGTCCATGGTGTTGTGCCATGGACGGTGGTTCATCAACGTGCCGCGTATACATACAATCATCTCGACCTCTAATCTAATGAGGTATTGGGATATTCATAGGGGGTCGCTTGGAGTGCCAAATGAGACTTAGTAGCGATATCCCACATCCAATTTCCCGCCGCTAAAAGATGTCCACCAGAAATTATTGATATCGGACGGCTGTTGACCTGTTGTCGAAATCTCCGAATGAAAGCAGGAATTATCCAAGCCGGCGTATCATGCAAATTCCATACATCTTTGGGCCACTCTCTATTACGATTAAGCAAGCGTCTAACCTTCCGCTTTTCGTCATTCAATAGGCTAAGTGCACGTGCTTCGAGTTCCATTTCTGGCCGAATACCGCGTATATGTGCCGCCATAAGATTGTGTGCAAGGGTTAGCCGCCCCTGTCTTGCAGCAATTCCAACTGCGCGCGGAATAATTCTTCCTTGCCCTGAGCAATCAACTTCCAACAGAACTCGATAGCGCGCCAATAAAGCGGGATCATCTAGATAGGCCCTAAGTTCAATCTCACCAGACCATAAAAATGGTGCCACCCAACGATAGTCTTGATTTGGTTGTAAGTGGCGGAGGATTAATCCTCGAATGTCGAGCGGATATTCGTGCATAAGTAAAGAAGCAAACAAGTAGGTAGCAAATGCTTTTGCTCACTCCTCACTAAATGTAAAAGTAATCGGAGCATCAGCCTCTAACATAATTCGGTCATCTAAGCGTATACCTCTCACAATATTGGAGCCGACCCGCAGAAGAGGTCTTGCGGCCCACCTGCGATGCATATAGGTCGCACCTGTAATCTCAGGAAGCGGTTCGCGAGGGTCCCAGTCACGGCGGTATGCTGTTCCTGAAAGTGCTGAAAGTGAGGCTGCTGTTCGATAATTGATTACCCATGGCACAAGTGCAAGAAGTGCTTGAATTGCAGCGGGAGGCTGGAATAATAGGATAAAGGCTGCAAATGGAGATACTAGTAGAACTAGCATGTCTACTCGCCCTGGCATCGCATTAGTTCCAATCCATACTGCGATAAGAGATAGCATCACACCAAGAGCAAGCGCGCCAGTCGCTAGTAAACCTCGGTCTTGAAGCAACAAAAGAAGACCCCCTGCAAGTGGGAGAATGGACCACGCCATTGGCCAAAGCATCTTCGGGCCGGGGCCCGGAATCGATACTTCCTCCCATTCCATGGTACACGCTGATAGTTACTAGCCTTGAACCATTTTGTAAAACAAAGCAACTCTAACTGTTATCTTCATCAAATGGATATGATAGTACCAAGTTTCTAGCAGCATATACTTCGTCGACACGCCTGACATCAGTAGTGATTGGTGCAGCATGCAAAACTTCCGCATCCTCTTGCAAGACTTCAACAAAATTAGTTGCAAATTCGTCCAAGACTTCCTTGGATTCTGTTTCAGTGGGTTCTACCATCATACATTCTGGTACAATTAGTGGGAAGTAAACTGTGGGTGACATGTACCCCTTGTCAAGCAAACCTTTCGCTACATCCATTGCACTCACTCCTAGTTGCTCTTTCATAGGGGCAAGTGAAAGTGTGAACTCGTGTTTGACTACATCAACCGGTGCTCCATCACAGAATAGATGACTGACGCCCTTCTCTTCAGCTTCTTTCAGGATTCGATGACGTAAATAATTCGCATTCAATACAGCATGCTCAGACATAGTTTTCAAATCTTTACCATACCGTCGATAAAAAGCCCACGAGCGGATTACTGCGCCGCTATTACCGTGCCATTGCTGCACCTTTCCAATGCTCTTTTCAGGCTCTTGCCAATGGTACCACCATTCTTGGTTAACCGAAGTTAAACGGTCTCCTGACAAGATAGGTCGGCGTTTTACGATAGGGCCAGGTAAATATTCAGCCAAGTGTGCCTTAACACCAATTGGGCCGGAACCCGGACCTCCGCCACCATGTGGTTGGCTGAATGTCTTGTGAAGATTGTAGTGAACTGCATCAAAACCCATAATCCCAGGAGAGGTTCTACCAAGAATCGCATTGAAATTTGCACCATCATAGTACATTTGGCCACCGGCAGCATGTACAATTTCTGCTGCTTCAGCAATCTCCGGTTCGAATACCCCGAGTGTACTTGGATTTGTGATCATCATTGCAGCCGTATCATCACCAACAACTGCCCGTAATGCATCCAAATCGAGGCGTCCATTTTCTTGACTCGGAATTTCAATTATCTCAAAACCAGCCATCGAAGCACTCGCCGGGTTAGTTCCATGAGCGGAATCCGGCACAATCACTTTCGTTCGATTTGTCTCACCACGGCTTCGGAAATATTCTTGGAAACAACGTATTGCAGTAAACTCCCCTTGTGCACCTGCAACTGGTTGTAATGTTACATCATCCATGCCGGCACAGATACCTAGCATCTCTTGCATTTCATGGAAGATTGCAAGAGTCCCCTGTATCTGGTGTTCAGGTTGTAACGGGTGCAAATCAGCAATCCCAGGTAGCTGAGCAATCACTTCATTGACTCGTGGATTATGCTTCATTGTACATGAACCAAGTGGATAGAATCCTGTGTCAATTCCAAAATTACGATTTGAGAGCCAGGTGTAATGCCTGACCATTTCAGGTTCTGATAAGCGGGGCCACTTCGGTAATTCATCTCTGACTAGAGTGGATGGAATCTGAAGGTTATCTGTTGGGAATATTGGATCTGGTTGTGAATAGCCTTTGCCATTTGCACCATTATGTTCGAATAAGTGGCTCATGCATTCACCCCCTGAATCATATTTGTTGACCACACTGCAAGATGAGCAGTTAGCAATTCTATTTCTGCAGCCTGTGTTTGGTCACTGAATGAAACTAGAAGCCAGTTAGTTCTCTGATTGTACCAATTGGACAAATCATATCCCCCAATAAGACCTTGAGTATCCAAATATTCAATACAATCTGCTGCTGAACCGGGTAATTCAATTACAAATTCATTGTAGTGGCAATTCATTGCATGTGGAAGGGAAATCGTGGTAATTTCAGACAACTTTTGTTTTGCGAGTTGACACGCAGCCATGTTGCGACGTGATAATTTTGCCAAGCCCTCTGGACCTAACAGTGCCATATGCATTGCACCCATCAAAGCGATAAGTGTTTCATTGGTGCAAATATTAGAGGTTGCACGATGGCGCCTAATGTGTTGCTCTCTTGTTGAAAGTGTCAAACAGAATGCCTCTTTACCATCCACATCGATAGAACGTCCGACTATTCGGCCCGGCATCTGGCGCAAGTACGCTTTCGTACAGGCAAAAATTCCGTAAAGCGGCCCACCATATGTGATTGGTGAGCCAAGTGCTTGTCCTTCGCCAACTACAATATCTGCCCCATAATTACCCGGTGCTTCGACAAGACCGAGGCTGACAGGAGCAACACCAACGATAAATGCGGTTTGCTCACCAATGATTTCTTTCACACGAGTAAGCCCCCCATCGAGTATCCCTAGTGGATTGGGTTGCTCGACATATATCCCACAAGATCCAGACGCTTCAGACAGGGACTCAAGATTTAGAGTACCATCTGAATTATGGCGTAAGGTCTTGATGGTGATTCCGCCTCCCTGAGTATAGTTTTGGATAACAGATACCCTCGCAGGAGGGATCAATTCACTAATGTAAACTGTATCTTTTTGTGTTGCTTTCCGATTGTGGACGCGAACTGCACACGTAATCGCTTCTGCCGCAGAAGTTGAGCCATCATATACTGATAAATTTGCAACTTCCAAGCCTACAAGCTCACTGATCAAGGTCTGGAATTCCCACATCGCTTGAAGCATTCCTTGACTTACCTCTGGCTGATAGGGCGTGTAGGAGGTCAAAAATTCACCGCGAGTAATTAATTGGAAGACACTGGCAGGGATATAATTACGATTGAGGCCTGCTCCAAGGAAACTAACTCGGTCACCTAATGCAACATTTGCGCCAAGGATATGTCGTGCGTCTGCGATGATCTCCTCTTCGGATTGTGGGCCACGCAGAGGAAGTTCGCCATTCATTCTTACCGCTTCGGGTATGTCTGCAAATAGGTCGTCCATCGAAGAAAATCCCATGGCTGCTAGCATCTCGCTTTCGCGTCCGAGATTGGGAAGTTGGTCAACCATGCTCCGGCCTCAAGCAGAGGGTGGCGCAGACCGGTCATGAATGTTGGTTTATGCGCAAAGTCATTTGAGTAGGTTCTACCAGACCTAATTATGGCGCATATTGCAATGGTCGTAACCAATGCTTGTGCACCAGACCCCCGGGTTGAACGTCATGCGCGATGGTTGGTATCAAAAGGCGAGGACCGTGAAATCTTCTTGTCAATAATTAAAAAGTGGTTACACTAATCTTGCCATTTTGTCCAAGTCCCATCGCCATTTTGATACCAATTATCGCCATCATTTGCTTTGAACCAGACCGTTCCATTTTCATCAGGATCTAGGTAATCCCCTGCGGGTAAATCTTCCCAAGAGCCTACTGTATCTTCACTTCCAGTGGATTCACCATCTTCAGTTACATCTTCTGAAAGAGGCAACGGAGCTGGCGTTGGGGCACCAGGAGGTGGTAAGTCAGTCAGTGGTTTAGGACTAGAACGTTTCTTTTTCGATTGTGGTTTCTTCATTATAATCATGCCAATTACTCCAACTAGTACCAAGACAACTAATCCGCCAACTATTCCGATGATTGTAATTGTGTCCATTCCTTCATCGGCACTTGCTGTTGTATCATCTGTAGTCGTTTTACCACCATCACTCGGCTCAGAAAGTAAGCACCCCGGGTAATTGATGTCATCATCGAAACGCCCATCAGGAGCGACTAGTGGGCACATGTCGGCAGAAGTTGCATTCTCTACAAATACTCCTGGCCAATTATCTTCACGTGAATCATTCCATGCTGATTCGCCCCAATTGTCACCAAAACCATCACTATCGGTATCGTACCATTGAGTTGCGTCAAGTGGGAACATATCTGGACCATATCCAAGGGAGTCCCATTTATCGAATCCCCAGAAAGCATCAGTATCTGAATACCCATCGCCATCAACATCTGGACAACCATATCTGTCGATGGTCGAAGTTCCTTCGTCGTTAGTACAATAATCTACGAACACTCCTGCGAAGTTATCGCCATAGCCGTCACTATCTGCATCCGACCATTGACTGGGTTCATCGACAAATGCATCTGCGCCTTGCGTCACACTCCAAGACAATTCTGGGTTCGAGTAACCATCACCATCGCCATCAAAACAGCCAGTTCTATCTGCGCTAGAGTTGCCCCATACGAACGGACAGTCATCTGGATTATTGCCACTAGGGTTGTCACCATAGCCGTCATCATCACCATCATTCCATTGCGTTTCATCTTGGAAGAAAGCATCGACTGTATCAGCATAACCATCTGAGTCGAAATCTGGACAGCCCTTTGTTCCGCCGAGTGTCGCTGTTCCTTCTTGCAGAGGGCAGAAATCAATCAAATCAGAGAAACCATCGTTATCATCATCACTATCTTCTCTATCATCGATACAACCATCAGCATCATTATCATTTGAGGCATTCTTTCTCCAGTGAGCTATACCATTTTTACAAAGGTCGACTTCGTTGATTACACTGTCATTATCATTGTCATTATCTTCATTGTCATTTCGACAGCCATCGCCATCACGGTCGTTTGATTGGCTAGAATTCCAACCGGTTTCACCCCGCGGGCAAGAATCGTCTACATCGAAAATACCATCGTTATCATCATCAAGATCTTCATTTGAACCTTCATCTTCGCAGCCATCACTATCTTTATCGGTTTGACTTGCAGAAGTCCAGTTTAGCGATCCCTGGGCACAATCATCAACAGTATCATCAATACCGTCACCGTCATCATCACCATCACAAATATCACCAATCCCATCTGATTCGTAGTCCTCTTGAAGTGGATTTGAAGTGTAGTGGCAATTGTCCTCAATATCGAGAACTGAATCTCCGTCATCATCAGAATCCTCATCCACGTCTCTACAACCATCACCATCTAAGTCGCTAGTTGAATTAACAGTCCAATCAAGAACTCCAGTAATACAATTATCAGCACTATCAAGGATTCCATCGTTGTCATCATCATCGTCTTCCTCGATATCTTTGCATCCATCGGCATCATAATCCAATGAGGTGTTAGATTGATTCCAATCTAAAAATCCGTATTGACAATCATCTAGGGCATCATGTAACCCATCGTTGTCATCATCAGTATCACAAGCATCCCCCTTCAAATCTTCATCAAAATTACTTTGATTGGAATTTGCTGTATT
>Ga0066606_10002262_pt1 | contig 11340 bp, 3 predicted proteins | sample SaaInlV_DNA_100m_FD_60386 | JGI IMG/M metagenome (GOLD analysis project Ga0066606, IMG submission 60386) | Marine microbial communities from expanding oxygen minimum zones in the Saanich Inlet - SI075_LV_DNA_100m | ecosystem: Environmental > Aquatic > Marine > Unclassified | place: British... | reverse complement strand
TCCAAGTATTTATTATTTTCTAAAAACTTTATTTTTTTAAAAGGAGAAATAACAAAAGGATTAAAAGTATAATTATAAGCAGAACTAACTCTAGCTGTTTTTTTAGAGAAATTCTCAATTTCATAATCGTGCTGAATTTCCTGATTATAACTGTATGAAAAATCAAAATTTTCAATATCATAAACTCTTTCTTTTTGTTCAGCAGATCTGTTTTTTTTAACACCTAATAAATTAATACTACTTACTTTTCTATAACTAATTGCTTGACTTTTTATTGAATCTTTTTGTGAATTTCTAGTAGCTGAATTTATACGATCCTCAAGCTTAATGTCTTGAAAAAAAGGATCGTATTCTGGAGTTGAAAATTCTTCAGAAATACTGTAAGAAACTGGTATTTGAATTTCCCATTTATTAGGCAACAGTTGACCTAAATTTAAACTACTAATTAACCCATACTGCTTTAACTCCTCTCTGCTTCTTTGATTAGGTGATTTATCTATAGACCCAAACCCAATTGTTGACATTTTACCAGTTAAAGAAATTTGTGCAAAATCTGCAAGGTTAGCATCAAGTGAAGCTAGTGCGGACCATCCACCTTTACCATCTATTTCAGAAAGTCTAAGCTCATTAAACCAAACCTCTCCACTTAATAAATCACCATTAACTTGTGAAGGATTCTTTAATCCAATCATAATATTTTTAATTGATCCTATAGTTGGATTTCCTTTAATTGCATATTTATATTTTTTATCACCAGGAAGTTCTGAGATTTTTGAAAATTCATCGATTATTTCTAAATCATCATTAAAATATAGAACCTCAGATATATTATTCTGACTCATGGCTTTGGCTTTAATCTGAGTTAGCTTTTCCAAAGAGAAATCAATTGAATTGAAATCTGGATTCCACACTTGATCAGCACTAAACCTATTTGAACTTCCAGAATTATAAGATGTTGGTTTTAAAGGGATTTCAATTTGATAATAATTATCTGTTAAATCTGACCCTATTCTTAAAAACCCCACTAATCTTTCATCAAATTCCTCTTCTGCTCCTTCACCAGGAAGTTTATTACTTCCCTCAATAGACTCAGCATGAATAAACATTTTTAAGGACTTGTACTGTCTCATGTCAAAATCTATACTCTTATAAACCCCTTTAGAATCTTTTGGTTGAAGATCATTTACTTTAATTGAAAGTGATTGCTCATTTTGTCTAACAATTGTACTGTTTGAATTTATCTCCTCTCTTTCAACTCCAGGCGGAAGAATATAATTCACAGGAGTTCTGTTTTCGTTTTCTAAAATATTAACAGATCCTATTTCGATTGAAGTATTTGGATAACTTATATTATTTTGATTTAAGTTTTTAGTATATCTCTTCCATTCGCTTCTAACCAGATCTAGGGTTCCAAATCTGAGGGTAACAGGGCTTTCAAACCCTTCTAAATACATTCGCATAAATCTTATTGATCTTAAATTATCAATTCCATTAACCGCTTTAAAAAACGAACTGTACCTACTACTTTTATAAAATTGACTTGATACCGGTATTTTAAATTGTATCCACCTTGTGGTAATAGAGTTTCCGTTAGGAAGATCAACTTTTACATCATTTCTAACATCACTTATAAATGGATGATTTCCAACCCTCATGTTTTTAGTAATTGGAACATTATACTCAAAATAACTATCAATTGTATTCATAGTATTGTCTTGATTAACATCCTCATTATCTGGAACTGTAGTTGAACCTCTTCCTGTATTGCCAACGTTTATTGGAGAATTTCCTTGGGTTCCATTATAGTTTTTATACCTATTTAATATTCCTCCATTTGCATCAATATAATATTGATAATTATCTCCCGCAGGATCGTTTGAAGATCCATTATTGTACTTATCTATTTCTTGTATATCGTTAAGACCATCGTACCCTAAATCTTGTAACACTCTATTGTTTTCATCTGAGTCAAAAGAATAAATCAGAGATTGAGTAGCAGGTGTTTTTCCCCAGTTTGATTCATTCACTATTTCTGAAGAATTGACAATTGGAAGTCCATTTTCATATAATTTTTTTCCATCTTTTAATATATCTTCAGATATATTTCCAAGATTTAAAACAAGATTTCCTAAGTTATTTAAGTTTGAATCATTATCACTAAAAGTATCTAACAGCCAAAATTGAATAAATTCTACATTAGCTTTTTCAAAATTAGTGGAAGATAAATCTCTAGTGATTCCTGCCCAATTACTTTTTGAATTATTTAAAAAATCCTGGTTCAAATTATTATTGTAAGGTCCTTTTTCATTTGGAAAAAAACTAAGGTCAAAAGTGTTTTGAATTCGAGATTGACCCTGAACAATATCTTGTTGAGGAAAAATTTCTTCAATAAAAATTCTTCTTGTTTCATTTTTAGAAATCTCATTATCACTAATTTCACTTGGTCTTTGTCTAGTATAGAAGATAGGGTCAATATTGTACCAAGCTAATTTTGCGCGATTAAATCCTGTCCTTAAATCATCTGTTCCAAACTGAGAACCCTCAACTCCAATTGGTGTGCTTGACAAATTCCACGAAGAAGTATCTTTTAAATCAATATTTGTTTCCGATCCCTCAAAATCATCTACATACACAGTTGCAACATTATCAAATCCTGAGTTTTTTGGAGTTCCAGAATGCAAGTAAGCAAATTCTGTTTTAAAAGAAATATTAGACTCAACATCTGAATTAATATTAGGTAATTTATTAACCAGTCTTGTTAAAAAAGGAACTTTTGAAGAATATGTTCCGTTAAAACCAATCATTGTATTGTTAACTGGTTCAACTCCATAATTCGCCTTTTGGCTAATGGATCTTTCACTCAAATTCATTAATGTTCCTCCAACAATAAAATTATCATTGAACTTGTGTTCTATATTAATTCCTGAAAATCTTTTTTTCTGCTGAGAATAAAAAGAATTACTCTCAGTTGATATTTCGATTGGTATATTCGAATTTTTTAGAGATTCGTCAAGTATTTGTACTCTACCTGCCTGGTAGTTCACTGTATAATCAAGTCCTTCTTGAAGAAGTCTTCCGCCAGCTGTGACTTTTACAGACCCCCTTGGAATATTAAATTGTCCAATAGCTATTCCGCCTACATCACCAGTTGTTTTATAAGAACCTTTTATCTCAAATTTATTTTTTTTTGACTCTTTTTCAGCCACAATTTTTGAAGATTCATATATTTCATTGTAAACAAATTTTTTCTGATTCAAATTATATGATACAGGATTATTATAATCTTCTGCTCCGTTATTTGGTGATTTTAATTTGTTAAATAAATACTCTCCAAAAGGTTCTATTGACGGAAATATAACTAACCCATTTCTAGAATCAATTGTTACATTTGAGACAAAATCAAAAAATCCATCACCTCCTTTTTGAACATCATTGTTCATGTTTAAATTATCCAAATTAAACAAAGAAAGTAATGTTTTTCCGTTAATGTTTTCAGGCCATGAAGATTGGTCTACAGGTTGAATGTAATTTAGTGGAGAAGGATTACTGTAGTAAATATTCAGTTTAAAATCCTCTTTGTTAATTTGGGATCCTAAAGAATAAATGTTTTTCATCATCAAATCCCATATTGGTTGATTCACATTTGTTATGCTACTTTTCAATAATTTAAGAATTAAACTATTATTTGAAATTTGTTGTTGTCCTGATTGTCCAGAAAGTGATGTAGCGTCTATCCCGTCATTAGCAAACTCACCAACTTGATAAACTTGCCCTCCAACACTATATTGAAAAGCTACCGCTAAAATTTCATCGTTATTTAAAGGTTGAGTCAAAGAAATATAACCCAGCTTATCATGAAGTTTGTATTCATTAAGTTCAAGTTTTCGAGCATTTTCTAAAACTGAATAGTCAACACCTTCATTAACCAGATTAGAAATTGGTCCAAATCCTTCTTTTGATTTAGAAATTTCTCTAATTGACAAATTTAAAAGTCCATTTCCTATTTCATCAGGGTCTAACTTATTAACCGAATTATCAGGGTAAGTATTGACTCCAGGTTTTAAAAAAAAATTAGAATAATATTTATCTAATTGTGTTTTTTCAGGGTTTGACTCTCCTAAGTCTTGAAAGCCTATAACATTTCTTACACTTTGAGTTTGACTAGACCTGTTTGTGACCCATACTTCAATTCTAGAAATTTTAATTTGAGTGTTTAAGTAAGGATATGTTTTAATAGTTTTTTCATATTTATCTCTAAAATATTGCCCAAGAAAAAAATGTCTATTCTCATCATAATCAAGCGGTAATATCGAAAATTCTTCAAAACTTCCGCTGCCTTTAGAAACGACAGTTTGAGAATCGGATCTCTGTTCTGACAAAACGGCTGTAACATTTGTATTGCCAAATTTTAATTGAGTCTTGAAGCCAAATAAACTTTGAGCCCCTGAAATTAATGAACCACTTAAAGGCATGCTTACATTTCCTAACTCAATTTTTTGAATAATATCATCTTCTGTTGGTGTATAATCTAATTTTAATAAATTTTGGAAATCAAATGTAGATTGAGTATCGTAATTTGAACTAATACTTAATATTTAACCTATCTTTCCATTCATGCTCAAATTAATATTTTGATTAAAATCTAAACCAATACTACTTTGATTTCTAGAGGGAATGGAAGGATTATCACTTTTTTGATATCTAGCTCCAATATCCATCGAAATAGAGCCTTGAGGAACTAATTCAATTTTATCTCCTCCAAATATGGATTGAAAAAAATTAGAATTTACATACAAATCAGGAAGTAAATTTTTGAGTTTTGAGTCCTTACCTACTTCTTCGTCTTTTAATAAATTTAATTTTTCAGAAAAATAACTTTTAATACTTTCTTCTCTTACTCGTTTTCTATATTGTTCAGGTGTTAATACAAGAGGAATTCCGATATCTATTTTTCCAATTTTTGTGTTATAAATATATTTATTAGAAATTGGATCATAAGTATATTTTGATTTAAATAAAGAAGGGGTTTTTAGTTTAAAATTTCCTAAATAAACTGTGTTTTCAATAGTGTCTAAATTAACTACTCTTTGTCCAAAAACACTATTATTAGATAATGTTATTAAAACAAATGAGATAAAAAAAACTTTTTTATTTAAAATATTTTTAATCAATACATTACAGTTTGTTCAATGCATTTTTAATAATCTCTTCAACAGAGATTTCGGAGATCTCACTAATTAACTTATCTACAACTTTGGATGTTTGTTTTCTGCTGTAGCCTAATACCTCTAGTGCAGATAAAGACTCCTCTCTTTTCGAGTTAGCTAAAGTTGAATTAAGATCTGAACCTTCGTTAATTCCACTAACCTTATCTCGAAGTTCAATAATAACTCTTTGAGCAGTTTTAAGACCAATACCTTTTACAGATTGAATAGTCGAAACATTTTCAGAAAGTATAGCTCTTTGAATTTCTTCAGGATTCAAGGACGAGAGCATCGTTCTTGCAGTACTCGCTCCAATTCCTGAAACTGATATTAATTTTCTAAAAAGATTTCTCTCTGTTTTTTCATAAAAACCAAATAAAGTATGTGAATCCTCTTTTACTTGAAGATGTGTGTAAAGTGATATGTTTTCAGAATCTGAAAGCAAAGAAAATGTATTCAAAGATATATTAACTAAATACCCCAGTCCGTTACAGTCAATAACTAGCTCAGTTGGAGATTTTTCTACTAGCCTTCCCTTTATTTGAGTTATCATAATTTAAGTTTTATTTTTTTTTGTGCGTCTACTACGGCTAAAGCAGACATATTAACTATTTCATCTACACTTGCACCTAATTGAATTATGTGAGCTGCTTTAGACATTCCCATCATTATTGGTCCTATTGATAAAGCTTTATCAAGTTCTTTTACAAGTTTATAGTTTGTGTTTGCAGAATCTAAGTTTGGAAATATTAGAGTGTTTACGTTTTTACCAGATAATTTAGAAAATTCAAATTTATTAGAAAGCATTTCTTTATTTAAAGCAAAGTCACTTTGAATTTCACCATCCACATTAAGGTCAGGATAATACCTGTGTAAATACTTAACAGCTTGATTTACTTTTGAAGCCATAGGATGAGAAGATGATCCAAAATTTGAGTAAGAAACCATAGCAATAATTGGTTTTATTCCAAACATTTTGACAGTTTCAGCAGTCATTTTTGCTATTACAGCTAAATCTTTTGAGGAGGGATCTATATTTATCGAAGTATCAGAGAAAAATAAAGGACCTTTATTTGTAATCATAAGATTAGTTGTAGCAACTTTATTTATTCCTTTAGACTTTCCTATTGTTTCAATAATAGGCTTAAATGTGGCTGGATAGCTTCTTGAATAACCCGAAATTAAAGCATCAACATCGCCACTACTTAGCATCATTCCTGCATAATAATTTCTCTGTTTCATTTTATCAATAGAATCCAGCAGAGTTACTCCTTTTCTTTTTCTTTTATTCCAAAAACTAGTTCCGTACTTTTCTCGATTTTTTTTCTCTGAATCAGATTTAGGATCAATTATAATTACCTGGTCGTCAAATTCAATTTCTTGTCTTAATTCATTTATAATATCGACGTCTCCAAGTAAAACAGGAAACCCAATACCCTCTTCACTAACTATTTGGGCGGCTTTTAAAACATCCAAATGATCTGCTTCAGCAAAAACAATTTTTTTTGGATTTGCTTTTGCTCTATTTAAAAGAAGTCTTACAATTTTTTTGTCACTGTATAACCTACTGTGAAGTTCTTCTTCATATTTATCCCAATTTTCAATTGGCTCCTGTGCGACTCCAGAATCAATAGCGGCTTTTGCTACCATCGGAGGAATTTTAGTTATTAATCTTGGATCAAAAGGTTTAGGGATTATATAATCTTTACCAAAAGTTAGTTTTGTTTTGTCATAGGCTATATTAACAAATTCAGGAACTGTTTCTTTAGCCAGTGCAGACAAAGCCTTTACAGCAGCCATTTTCATTTCATCATTAATTTTAGTGGCCTTAACGTCAAGCGCTCCTCTAAAAATAAAAGGAAATCCTAATACATTATTAACTTGATTAGGATGGTCTGATCTGCCAGTAGCCATAATTATATCTTTTCTTGTTTTCATAGCCAAAGAATAATTAATTTCTGGATCAGGGTTAGCCATCGCAAAAACAATAGGGCTTTTAGCCATCGACAATAGCATTTTAGGTGTCACCATATCAGCCTTAGAAAGACCTATAAAAACATCTGCATCAACCATAGCTTCTTTAAGATTACTCAACTCTCTTTTAGTTGCAAATTCTGCTTTTTCTTTTGTTAAATTGTCTCTTTTAACTGAAATAACTCCTTTGCTATCAGTCATTACAATATTTTCTTTTTTAAGCCCTAAAGCCTTATACATTCTAGTACAAGAAATAGCTGCAGCTCCTGCGCCACAAACAACTACTTTAACTTTTTCAATTTTCTTTTCAGCAAGCTCTAAAGCATTTAATAAGGCAGCTGCTGAGATAATTGCAGTACCGTGTTGATCATCATGCATAACTGGAATATCTAGTTCTTCCGATAATCTTTTTTCAATTTCAAAAGCTTCAGGCGCTTTTATGTCTTCAAGATTTATTCCTCCAAAAGTTGGCGCAATATTTTTAACTGTTTCTATAAATTTCTCTGGATCACTAGCATCAATTTCAATGTCAAATACATCAATACCAGCAAAAATTTTAAACAAAAGGGCCTTTCCTTCCATCACAGGTTTTGAGGCTTCAGGCCCAATATCACCAAGCCCTAGAACAGCGGTTCCATTTGTAATTACAGCAACAAGATTTCCTTTAGCAGTGTATTTATAAACATTTGAAGGCTCTTTTTCAATTTCTAAACATGGGAATGCAACTCCAGGGGAATAAGCCAGAGCTAAATCTCTTTGACTACTATATTTAGTAGTTGGATTAACTTCAATTTTTCCAGGATTTGGTTTAGCATGATATACTAAAGCAGCGCGCCTGTTATTTTTGTTTTTCATTTTAAAGTTGTTGTATTCTTAACATATAAATTTATACAAAACAAATTCAATAACATAAGAAAAGTGGCTTAATAATTGTTATTAATAAAACTTAGTTATAGGTTAATATTACTCTTATATTTGATTTTTAAATTTAATAGTTCTTTTGAAAAAAAGCTTTTTACTTATTATATTTTTCATTTTCAATGTAAATTGTCTGTTTTCACAGATAAGTAAAGTTCACTATATCCCACCCCTAACCAGTAATTCCGGTTCAATAGCCGATCAATACATTTATTTATCAACACCAAGTGAAGCTGATGTAGATTACGATATTCAAATTATTGGTGGCGGGACAATTTCTGGAACATTTAACAACACAAGCCCTATTCGATATGATATTGGAAATGGAAACAATACTCAATTAACTGTAAATTCAAATTTATCAGCATCTGTTATAAACAACAGAGGTTATATAATTACAGCCTCTTGTCCTATTTACGTTTCTGTAAGGTATAATGCTGGATTTCAAGGTGGTGCTTTTACATCCAAAGGAACTGCGGGTTTAGGAACACATTTTAGAACGGCTATGATGCCTATGGGAGATCGAACCACTGCTGTTCAACAAAACGATTTTTTAAGTTATGTTTCCATAATAGCTTCCGAAGATAACACAATAATAAAAGCTTCATTTCCAAATGCAAATGGAAGCTCTAATATTCTTAACATCGGTGGGTACAATGGGGTGCCAGTTGAGGTTGAGTTAATGAAAGGTGAAAGCTATATTTTCGCAGTTGAAGCAAGTACCTCAAATGTTCAAAACAATCGATTTGCACTTTTTGGGGCGTTAATTCAATCAATTGATGAGAACGGAATTGAAGATCCGACAAAACCAATCGCAGTTACAGTTGGCTCATCTAACGGAACATTTGCCCAAAGTAGTAATGGAAGAGATCAAGGAGTTGATCAAATAGTTCCAGTTGAAAAAGTTGGTCACGAATATATTTTTGTTAGAACTGCTGGAAATAATGATTTTGAAAATGTTATTCTTGTTGCTGATAAAAACAATACTGAAATTTATTTAAATGACCAGACTACGGTTTATGAAACATTAAATGCTGGTGATTTTGTAATTATTGAAGGAGATAAATATTCTGCAACCGGAATTGGTGCAAACATGTATGTTAGAACTCAAGGAGATACTCATCCTGTGTTTGCATATCAAGGGGTTGGAATTGACGGATCAGGAAACGCAGTTAATGCAAACCAAGGAATGTTTTTTGTTCCTCCAATTAGCGAAGATGCTCAAGATGATATCAACAACATAGCTCAAATAGATAAAATTGGAGATAAAAATTATGAAGGAAGTATTTCAATTGTTTTCAAAAAAGATGCAACTTTAGAAATTAATACAGGAAGTGATGAGTCGGGAACTTATACTTACACAGCTTATGACTCCACGTCCTTATTCCCAAACGAAGTTATTGGAAAGCCAGGCTACTTAACATTAAGTATTGCTGATCTTGTCGGTGATATTCAGGTTAAATCAAACGATGAGCTTTATGTAGCATATTATAATAGAAGCGACTATGCAACTTCTGGAGGATTTTATGCAGGTTTTGCCACTCCTCCATCAACCTCAATAGATTTAACATTACAAAGTCTTGGAACTTGTGTTGAAATTGATCCAACAACTGGTGAATACATATTTAATGGAAATGGATTTGAAATGACAAATCCTGATTTTTTTGACACATGGCAATGGCAGGAATTTGACGGAAGTAACTGGGCCATTGCTTCAAATTCTCAAATTGATGATTTAGTTTACAAACCCTCAAAACCAGGTAGTTACAGACTAGTTGGATCTATAACATGTCTTGGAAGTGACGGAGATTTTAAATCTGGTGTCATTCCAGTTAGCATCTGTCCCAATGATTCTGATAATGATGGAATAATTGATAATATAGATTTAGACTTAGATAACGATGGAATTTTAAATTCAAACGAATCAAATGGAAACGTTGTATTTGATTTAACCGACTTAAATAGTCCAATAATTACTAATAAAGATGTTGTCTTACCTATAACACTAAATATTACTGTAGAATCAAAAGTAAACGGTCTTGCAGATACCACAGTTAATTCTATTACAGGTTCTATTGACGGTAATTTTGAAACTAAAATTCCTCAAAATTCGTCAGAATCTAGTATTATATATAGTCTTAATTCTTTAAGTGAAGATTTAAATCTAAAACTAACTAGTCAGCCAGAATCGCATTCAATTGTCGGCGGAGAATACTTTGAGCTTCAAGTTTTTCCAACAAACAAAAATATTACACTTTTAGATCCTAACAATCAATTAATTATTGATAAAAATTATGACAACGAAACCTTTGAGGAATTAATTGATGTAAACGGTTTAAAACAGTTCAGTGCCAATCTGATAAGATTTAAATTTAATCCGGATTCATCAACCACTCCTAGTTTTGAATTTATAGGATATGGTCTGAACGGAATAAAATTAACTCATATAACTGTTAGTAATACAACGGATGGTGTTTTTAAAGGAAATATTTCTGGACTAGATTATTTTTTAAATACAGATGCAAATCATCCAACAAATCCAGATACAATTCCTGATTATTATGACATTGATAGTGATGGTGATGAGTGTAATGATGTTACTGAAGCAGGCTTTGATGACGGAACTTTAATTGATGGTGTTTTAGGAAATATTGTTCCTACATACGATGACTCTCAAATCGATTCTAGAGGTTTAATAATTGATCCTGAACACGATTATAATGTTTTACCCAAAGAAGATCCTGTTACTTCCAATTACTATTTCCAACAAATCGGTCAAGCCGTTGAGATTATTGATGAGCCTAGTTCAACAGTTGGTTGTATTGGAGATACAGTATCCTTTAACGTTTCAGCAGAACACCCAAGCAATGTAATCACATACCAATGGCAATATTTTGATTCAACTGTAGGATCAAATGGAGATTGGGTAAATATTGACGGATCAAACTCTAAGCTTACTGGATTTGATAGCGCGGAACTTATAATTACTGATATTGATACATCTCTTGTAGGAGATTACAGGGTTCAACTGGATACTGAAGAATATAAATGTATTGTAAACTCAAATTTAGGCACTAACATTGGGTTAACTGTTAATACGCCTCCAGCTCCTGCAGTTGTTAATCCAATTCAAACCTTTTGTTTAACCGATAATCCAACTGTTGGAGATTTAGAAATTGCTCCTGCTCCTGCTAACCCTGAGGGTTTAATAATATCTGTTTTTGATAATTATGACCCAAACGAT
>Ga0066606_10002260_pt1 | contig 11342 bp, 10 predicted proteins | sample SaaInlV_DNA_100m_FD_60386 | JGI IMG/M metagenome (GOLD analysis project Ga0066606, IMG submission 60386) | Marine microbial communities from expanding oxygen minimum zones in the Saanich Inlet - SI075_LV_DNA_100m | ecosystem: Environmental > Aquatic > Marine > Unclassified | place: British... | reverse complement strand
TACTTGCTTGACCGCTTCTATTCTAAATTCTTCTGTGTATCGATTGTTGCTCATATTCACCTCTCTTATAGCCATTTTGTATGACTGAAAGGTGTCTAGTAAAGTGATAGCGATTCAAATTCGCTTTTAGTCAGGTTTCGTAAACTGTAATTGTAAAATACCGAATCAATGAGAAACTGATCCCAATTAAATGCTTCGAACCCACTCTAAATGATTCGAACCCACTATAAATATTTCGAACCCACTTATTAATGCTCAGTAACAATGATATTCTCGAGAGTAATAAGTAGTTAATAAAGGCTATGGATATGGCAATCAAGAAAAAGTTACGTCGCAGGTCCTTTCTGAAACTGGTTTCTGGCACGGTGGTCACTGGTAGCATGGGTGTCGTCACCGGCAGTGCCTCCGCCGGAGCTACGGATTCCGATCCCAATGACCCGATAGGAGGAGGCCGTGGAAGCAGTACCGGTGTCACCGACGGGGATGCAAACGATACTGCGGGCAACGGTAGGGGAAGTTCGGGAGCAACTGATTCCGATGCCAATGACCCGATAGGAGGAGGCCGTGGAAGCAGTACCGGTGTCACCGACGGGGATGCAAACGATACTGCGGGCAACGGTAGGGGAAGTTCGGGAGCAACTGATTCCGATGCCAATGATGCAGCAGGCAATGGCCGAGGAGGCTCAGGAGTAACCGATTCTGATGCCAACGATACCTTCGGCAATGGACGGGGCGAAAGTGGTGTTACCGATTCCGATTCTAATGACGCAGCAGGCAATGGTCGTGGAAGTTCAGGAGTTACTGACTCCGATTCCAATGATTCTGCCGGCAATGGCCGAGGCGAGTCCGGGATAACTGATGCTGATGCCAATGACTCGGCTGGCAATGGTCGTGGAACAGGGGTGACCGATTCTGATTCTAACGATTCAGTTGGCAATGGCCGGGGCGAAAGCGGTTTCACCGATTCAGATGCTAATGACTCGGTAGGAAGCGGACGTGGAACCGGCAAGACTGATTCAGACTCAACTGACTCAGCCGGTAACGGAAGAGGAACTGTCGTAGAGCCAACGGATACACGGCCAAAAGAGCCCACTAATCCAAGCTCGGTTATTAAAGCTCCAAGCGACAAGGCTGCTGCCATCAAGAACCCCGTTCGAGAAAAGTAGTCACAGGAATTGTTATGAGTTCATACCCTTGGGAGCATGACGCCTTCAAACATATGCTAGAAGGGGTTACGCGTCAGCATTTTTTCGAAGAGTTCCATGAAAACAAATCTCTACACAGCTTACACGATGATCCAAAGCGGTATTCTGATCTACTAAGCATAGATCGCATCGATGAAGTGATCGCGAATTCAGAGTTGCCTCCAGAGGCCTTGCGAATGGCTCGCAGCGAGCCATCTATCACACGATCAAATTATACGTTTAGTAATGGAAATATTGATCGCGGAGCAGTGGTTCGACACTATCAGCAGGGCGCGACAATTATCCTTCCCCAGTTACATCTCGCCGATGAAGTGTTGGCCCATTTCTGTCGTGCTCTTGAGAAGATATTTAGCACTCATGTTCAGACTAATATCTATCTGACACCACCCAATAACAAAGGTTTTGATACTCATTATGATGATCATGATGTGTTTGTTATGCAGATTTCCGGGAAAAAGAACTGGAAGCTCTACCGTAAGCCGATCGAAAATCCATATCGCGGCGAAAATTTTAAACCCAATGTGCATGAAGCAGGTGAGGTTATAGAGGAATTTGTGCTAAATGCGGGAGACTGCGTCTATATTCCTCGCGGACTGATGCACGATGCCTCTACGATCGGAGATGAAGCTTCATTGCATGTAACTGTTGGTATGATTGTGAAAAGCTGGGCGGACCTGATGTTAGAAGCCTTGTCCGAAGTGGCACTGAGAAAGCCAGAGTTTAGACGATCATTGCCGCCAGGCTTTGCCGAAGAAGACTATGATATTGAGCAGAGTCGTGAATACTTCAATCGCTTGGTGGATGATTTTAAAGCTGAAGCCAATTTCGATGAAGTATTCGAGTTATTTGTTGATCAGTTTGTACGTACTCGTGGGCCTGATTTTCGGGGCGGCGTTTCATCGGCGCAGACTGAGATAAAGTCTGAGAGCAGATTCCAGCGACGCTCGAATAGTCAGGCATTGCTTCGTAGCGGCGAAGATTCAGATTTGATTATCGTCTGCGGAGGAGGTGATGTTCATTTCGATGGCACTGCCCTAGATGGAGTCGAAGCAGCCCTTTCGGGCAATCCCTTCGGTGTCGGCGACTTTTCCTCTCTTGAGGAAGCAGATGCCGTGGAGTGCATTAAGAAGCTATTGGCGTTCGGAGTGATCGAGAAAAATTCATCATCTTGATTTAGCTGAATATTTCCTTGGACATCGTTTTTTTCGCCAGTTATTCTCTAGACTTCATAATCATTCGACCTGTACTGGAAGCCCATGCCAAAAATCAGTGCCTATTCAATCGGACGAAGCGCTGAATCCGATATCCGACTCGAAGATTCAACAATTTCTCGAAACCACGCTGAATTGGTGATCACAGCTGATGATAAATACTATCTTACGGATTGTGGAAGCAGCGGGGGTACATACAGCCTGCAGGGCAATCAGAAGACGGCAATCAAGCAGGGCTTTGTCGACCAGGTTGATAATCTCTGCTTCGGTGAATATCACACTTCCGTGCAGCAGCTAATTTCCAAAATTGCTGATTTGGTAAATATTGGAAATGCATACAAAGGTAAACAGTTCGTCGAAGCTTCACCTCAGGATGAGCTGCCAGAAGGGCCGGTTCACCGAGACCCAGTTTCCGGTGAAATTGTCAGCGATGACAGTTAATAGATCAACATAAAGAATAAGAATATAAAGCAAATAGAAATAGGAAGGTAAAAAGAAGGCATGGCTAAAGTTAACTCGCGAGACAATGAACTCAATCGCCGCCTTGTAGTGCTGGGGGTTTCTCTTCTCATGGGAGTCGTGGTAGTTGCTGTATTGAGCATGCTGCTTGCCAGTCCTGATTCTCAAGCTGGCGCGTTCTTACTGGACCGTCATACAGAAGGATTCATGTATCCCTTCACTATACAGAATGTTATGTGGCTAATGTTTTTTATTGGTAGTGGCGAGCTGTGGGTGCGATTCAGCCAGTCCACTGTGGAATTGGCCGAGGTAGACAAACAGTACTTACCCGAAGATGAAAGCTCGATGTTACGAGCGGATGACCTTGGTCCGGTTTACCAAAAAGTAAAACCTGAAAAAGGTATTCAGGGTTTGTTTCTACAGCGAATAATTGCCCGAGTTATTCTTCAATTTCAGGCTAGCCGCTCAGTTGATCAGGCAAACTCCCTATTCAATTCGTCTCTTGAGCTTTTTCAACACGAGCTCGAACTTAAATACAATATGCTTCGCTATCTGGTGTGGTTGATTCCGACTCTCGGGTTCATTGGTACGGTAGTGGGCATCGCGTTTGCTTTGGATTATGCGGCCGGTGTAGAAAATCCACAGGACCCTACTCTGCTAGCGGAGATTTCCGGAAGACTTGGTGTGGCGTTCTACACTACGCTACTCGCCTTAATTCAATCTGCGGTACTCATGTTTGCCCTGCATATAGCACAGGGCCGGGAAGAAATGGCTCTTAATCGATCCGGTCAGTACTGCCTGGATAATCTGATCAATCGACTTTACGAAAAGTAACCGGCAAGGAGTAGAGAACTTAGTATGCCTATTTATAGAGGCCCAGACGGCAAGATAATCGAAGAGCGAACCAAACGAATTCGTGACGACGAGTTAACTACGTTGGCGAATTCAGCTTCCTCAGAGGAAAGTACCAAGGGTGCTTCAGCTAAGAGTACTTCAGGAAGTGAAGACCTCACCAGAATAGTCGGAGGCCAGGAAAGCCCTGCATCAAATCAAGATGCTGCAGCCTCGGTTCAGTCACCAGAGAGTGCACAAAAACAGGCGCAGGATGAAGAGAAGACAGTTCTTTTCGAAATGGGAGATAACTTAAGAACGAGCGAGTCAACTTCTGTTGTAACTGATCCGGTAGTTGCATGGCTGGCGGTCATAAAAGGTCCCGGAGTGGGTAATGTGCTTGCCTGTGGCTATGGGTCAAACTCCATTGGTCGCGGTGGTGGAGCTCGGGTCAATGTTGACTTTGGTGATGCTCAGATATCACGAGGGGAGCATTCGATACTGACTTATGACCCGCGGGGTAGAAAATATTATATTCAACATGGTAGCGGGAATCATTTGACTTACCTGCTGGATCAGCCGGTTCTTACTCCGACTGAATTGCTAGACAGGGCCGAAATCACAATCGGTGAAACCACGCTGATGTTTATTCCGCTTTGTGGGGACAATTTCGATTGGCAAGATCTAAAAGACGGCAGCACGAATGCGTCCACCTAACGAACGTTTTGCTGCATTGCAGTCTCAGGGGAGTCGGGACTATCAGGAAGATGATTTCGGCATACTCGATGGTCGCGACAGCGCCTCATCAAATGACGATCATACTCTGTTAGTAGTTGCTGACGGCATGGGGGGACACGCCGCAGGAGCCAGGGCGAGCCAGACTGTCACCGAGAGCTTTGTCGATACTTATCACCATCAGCAAGGTGGGATTCCAGCTCGACTTCTCGAGGCATTAAAAACGTCCAATAGTTCACTGGCGAGAGCAATTGATCAAGATACTGATCTCGAAGGAATGGGCACGACCCTGATTGCGGTTGTGGTATACAAAGATCAACTGCACTGGATTAGTGTAGGCGATTCTCCACTATGGATATACCGCAAGGGTAGTTTGCAACGGGTGAATGAAGATCACTCTATGATGCCTGTGTTGGCCGATATGGTAGCTCAAGGCAGAATTAGTGAAGATGAGATGAACATGCACCCGAAGCGAAATGCACTGCGTTCAGCGCTAATGGGTGATGAGATTGGACTGGTTGATGCTTCGCAGAAGCCCCTCAGTCTTCTCGAGGGAGATGTGTTACTACTTTCTTCCGATGGTTTGATGACTTTGAGTGAAACTCAGATAACAAGCTTGATTCATGAAAATGAGACTGCTGCAAATGATGAAATTGCCAAGACTTTGATCGAGGCAGTAAAGAAAGAAGGAAGAAAAAACCAGGACAACATTACTGTTCTTCTGTATTCAATCGAACTTAATGGCGATGACGAAAAATAAATTGCGATTCAGAAAGCGTAAGGAATAATGAAAAAGCGAAGTAGAGAAATAAATATTTTTAGCATGTCGGCATTGGACCTGTTTGCATCGGCCCTGGGTGCCTTCATACTAATTACAGTTGTATTGTTTCCTTTTTTCCCGAACACAGGTGATTCACCAGAAAGAACTGCAGAGGTGCGAGCGGAACTGGATGCTGAGATAGCTTCACTGCAAGCTGCTCTCGATGCCGCGCTGAGTGATGCGCCGGAAATACAATCTCAATTGGCGGCAGCAGTTACTCAAACCGCATCTTTGCAACAGGAATTGGGTGCCTGTTCAACCAGGATCGATGCAATCGAAGAAGAGTTTGATACCTGTCGACAGCAACTACAGCAGACATTCGTATTGGTAGTAATCAGCTGGGGCAGTGGTGATGATGTGGACCTGCATGTGGTTGACCCTCGGGGCAATGAATATTACTACGCTGAAGACAGTTTTCCCGGTTCCGATGCGGCCCTGGAAGAAGATAATACCCGCGGCCCTGGCAACGAAATTTGGTTAAGTCCCCAGGCCATACCAGGTGATTATGAAGTCTACATAAATATGTTTTCCAAGAGTGACACCTCGCCTGCCAGCATTCGTGGATCGATACTACATCAGGATGGGCGCTTGGAACTTCCCAGCACCAGTCTCAGCTCCGATGGAGAGAAGCCACTGGTGGCAACTTTTAATGTGGCCAGTGATGGCTCTGTAACGATTAGGTAAGCTTGCATCATGAGTGAGCATCAAAATGCACTTCCGTCCGGTTACCAGATTCAGGAATATGAACTGTTACGTGTATTGGGCAGTGGCGGTTTTGCAATCACTTATCTTGCGTTTGACAATAATACTGACCGTGGTTGTGCCATCAAAGAATATCTGCCGCGCTATTTAGCTACTCGAGAAGCCGGCGATACTGTCGTAGCTAACTCTGAGAAAGATCAGGAAGAATTCGATTGGGGACTGGAGCGCTTTCTTGCAGAAGCGAGAACTCTGGCAAAATTTGACGACACAAATATCGTTAAGGTCTATCGTTCATTTTCCGCAAATGGCACCGGCTATATCGTCATGGAATATGCCGAGGGGGACACTTTCTCCGAGTATCTTGACCGCAAGGGCAAGCTTGGTGAAACAGAACTTAAAAAAGTTCTAATTCCAATGCTCAAAGGTTTGGCTAAGGTTCACAGCACAGACTTTCTTCATCGTGATATCAAGCCGCTCAATATTATTATTCGTGACTCTGACGAGAGTGGAGTTCTAATAGATTTCGGTTCTGCCCGGCAGGCTATTGGCGCTAAGGACCAACATCTTACTGCTCTGGTTTCCGGGGGTTATGCACCCATCGAACAATATTCCTCCCGTGGCAATCAGGGACCCTGGACCGATATCTACGCCCTCGGCGCTTTATGCTATCGAGCCATGTGTGGAGAGGATCCCTATGCTGCCACTGATCGCATCAAAGATGATCCCTTGATTCCAATCAGTAAAAAATTGAAAGGGAAGGCATCGCCAGGTTTCCTCAAGGCGATAGATTGGACTCTTAAGGTAGATGAGCAGGAAAGACCTCAGAATGTAGCGGAATGGATAGCGGCTCTTGAGGGTAGACCGGGGGATGAAAAAACTGTCATCGCTGCATCTCCTGCGGAATCCTCTTCTAAATCTACATCCGGTCAGGCTACTCAGTCAAAACCAGTAGGCACCTATGCGGCTGCAGCTGCTCTTGTGCTTTCCATTGGTATAGGAGCCTGGTACTTCACTTCCGATACAGGTACGGAAACAATTGATGGAGCTGAGCAGGGCTCTGATCAAAATTCTGAGCAAACCTCGGTTGTTAGTCTCAGTGAAGACGAGCTGTTTATTCAGCAAGCACGGCGGAGCAATGCTGACATTGCTACCCAGATTCAAGATGGAACACTGACCGTGGAGACCTATGAACCCGAATTGGTTTTGGTGAATGCGGGAAGTTTTGACATGGGCGATATTCAGGGTGGCGGAGACAGTGATGAAGCACCGGTCAGACGTGTAGATATTCCACAGGATTTCTATCTCAGCAAACACGAGATTAGCTATGCGGATTATCTGCGCTTCACCGACGCTACAGGAAGAGAGATGGCTGACGCCATGGGGTTTGGCTTTGAAAATAAGCCGGTCATAAATGTCAGTTGGCAGGACGCCGATGCTTACGGGCAGTGGTTGAGCGAGCTTACGGGGAAGACTTATCGATTACCTTCTGAGGCCGAATGGGAATACGCGGCTAGAGCAGGAACTACTACCAATTATCCTTGGGGCAATGAGCTGCAACTGGATAAGGCTAATTGCGCGAGTTGTAAATCAGATAACAGCGAATCGGGTCCGGGAGAGTTGGGCAGCTATGGGGCTAATCTTAGTGGTCTACATGATATGAACGGCAATGTCTGGGAGTGGGTTCAAGACTGTGCCCATGATGGGTACGTTGGCGCGCCAGTCAATGGCAGTGCCTGGGAGACTGACCCGGCTTGCTCCAGAGTGCTAAGAGGCGGAGCATGGGACAGCACGGAGTTTCAATTGCGAACAGCCTTCCGGAACTGGCGCCCGGCAAATGAGTCATCATCCAATATTGGTTTTCGCCTGTTGCGTGAGTAATTGAGATTACTATGACAGATAAAGTAAACAGACATCGAGGATATGTGTCAGCAAGCGTGCTGGCATTGGTTTTCGGTTTCTCCTGTTCTGTTTCCCAGGCGCAGAATATTTTTGGCGAACCTAATTATGGATTAGTTTCTCTAACTGCGGGCTTCGCTCCAGATCCGAAGGTCACTGCAGTTAGTGCGGGAGGTTCCACTAGATTCGATTCCTGTACCGGTTACTACTCCGCTAATCCTGATTTGAATCTGAATTATCAGGGCGGTGAATATGATCTAAGTATTTTCGCTAAATCTGGAGTTGATACAACTCTGGCCATCAATCAGCCGGATGGCAGTTGGCTCTGTAGCGACGATTCAGAGTTTCTCTCCAGTGGAAACCCCGGCGTACTAATTGATAATCCCGACAGTGGAATTTACAACATTTGGCTGGGTCTCTTTACGCAGACAGAGCAGATCGAGCCGAGCAGTCTGGTAATCAGTGAACAGAGTAGTGCGAGCTGGGACAGCTTAAGCCTATCGGCAGATATAGTCAGCCCTAACGAGCCGGATATTTCCGCCGCGCCAAATTTTGGCACTGTCACGCTTGCTAGCGGTTTTGTGCCAGACCCCAATTCCAGAGAGATTCTGGCAGGTGGCAGCACATCGTCGAGCCAGTGTACCGGGTTCTATTCCTCGGCGCCGGACCTGAATGTGAATTACACAGCGGGCGAATATAACCTTGGTATCTTATCCCGCTCATCGGGCGATACCACGATTCTGGTTAACGATGCTCTCGGTAATTGGCACTGCAATGATGATTCAGTATCCATGGGTGGAAGTAATGCTGCTGTGGCGATCTCAAATCCGCCTTCGGGTCTTTACAATATTTGGGTGGGTACTTTTTCCAGTGATCAGGCTTTAGAGCTTCAAGCGAATTTGATGCTTACAGAAACAGACGAGAGTTATTGGGCAACTCTTGGGTTGGAAGAGCCCGCTGAAGAAGTTGTAGATGAAGTTACTGCAGAAGTTATTGAAGATGTTATTGAAGAAACTGTTGATACTAGTACTGAAGTAAATGAAAGCGCCGTACAATTTGGTCGGAAAAATATTTAATCAACTCCCAGAGTCTGCCTTATGAAAATTAGCCACAACATATTGAAATTATTTTCTGTCATCACCCTTGGTTTTGGCGTTATCAGCCAGTCATGGGCAATTCCTAATGTTGATCTGGTGGAAAGTTCTATCGTAAGAGTTGTGATTGGTGGCCATGGTACGGGCTGGGTAGTCAGTCCGGGTGTAGTAGCGACCAACTGGCATGTCACTGATGGTAATACCAGTTTCGAAATCTATCCGGCGGGTACTGATCAAGAGTATAGAGGTGAACTGATCTGGCAAGGGAATTCAAATCTTGATATCGGCTTGATTCGCGTACCCGGGCTTGATCTGACCCCATTCAAATTGAAAACGGAAGATGCTATTCGTGGTAGTGATTCCTTTACTGTTGGCTTTCCCGGACTGGGCGATGACCTCACTGGTCGTGCCAATGTAAATGTCAGTGTTTATGGAGGCACCATTGCATTGGTAACTGAGAATACGAGCGGTGTGCGTATTATTCAGCATACCAATATAGTTAATGCAGGAAACTCAGGAGGGCCTCTCTTGGATGACTGTGGCCGTGTGCTTGGCCTTACAACCTGGGGTGTTGAGAACGAAGATTACTCGGCTGATTTTATCTGGGCCTCAATGCATGTTGCCGAACTAGCACGACAAATGGATACACTTGGCATTCCCTATGAGACTGACAACTCTCCCTGTGCAACTGGTGGAGTCTCGGCGGCGGGTGAGGAAGCACTGGCTGAATTAGGATTGTTACAGGATCAGTTGGAGAGTCAGCAGAGTCAATTGGAAAGCCAGCTTGGCAGTCAGGAAGGAGAGATGGACTCACTGCAACAGACTGTCCAAAACTGGGGCCTGGGTTTAGGTATCGCCTTGGTGCTGACCATGGCCCTGGCGCTTAGACGACCGCGTCAGCAATTGGTTCGAGTCTATGATGAAGTAAGCAGGCGTATCGGCGGAACTAGCAGAGAGTCAGACGGAAGTATTAAGAAAACTTCTTCTCACCCTGGTGCGGGGTCATCCAGTGGAGGAGCCTCTGAACTTACTCTTTACGGTAGTGCTGGCAGTAATTCTTTTCGATTCGAGTTTTCAGAAGACTCTCTCAAGCAAGCAGGCAAGGGTTTGAGTATTGGTCGATCAGGGGAATTGTCAGATTTTATTCTAGATGACGAGCAGGTTTCCCGTCGACATATTCGAGTGTCTTTTCAAGATGGAAAAATTCAAGTTGAAGACTTGAGTTCGTCCAATGGTACTTATGTGAATGGGCAGCTATTGGCAGCTTATAAACCGAGGCCACTGAAAGTTGGTGACCGGATAAAACTGGGGAACACCGAAATCTCGGTTTCTTCTGGATAGGAATGGGAAAATAAAGGATATGAAATAGGGATGGTTGTAAAGCCATTCCTATTTCAGTTTTTAGCTTATTACCGTGTTGGTTTTAGAAAGCCCCTTCAAACACAACTATTTCATTCTGCAAAATCTGAACTTTGCTAATGTCCCTTACATCGTTTTCGCTAGGTAGAAGATCATCGATCAGTACATTATCATCTGAATCGGAAGCATCGGACTTGAATTTCACCTCTAACTCTCCGGAAGTGTCGCTTGTGAAAGTTCCGAAATTCACAGACTCATCCCCAAAGAACACAATGATACTGTACTCGCCACCTGCTTCTAGTTCTTCAATCTCGATTTCCAGCTCTTGTTCGATCTGGTCACCATCTTCTTCATAACTGTATTCTGCTTTACCGGAAAGCTCGGAGTTATCACCTGTTAGCAAGGTTTCTGCACCAACTTCTATTGAGTCAGAGTCGTCATCGTCATCGTCATCGCCGGAGTTTCCATTTCCATTTCCATTTCCGTTCCCGCGACCATTGTTAGAATGCTCATCGCCGCGCTTTCCGCGTTGATTATCATCGTCTGCATCCCCATCTCCATCGGCATCGGCAGCAATTTCAAATGCAGTTAATGAAAGGTCAGCCTGTAGTTGCCCCTCGACTTCGATAAAAACACCTTCCGCTAATTCACCCACGATACTTGTGTCGTCGTCGATGATTACCGCGACTGTCGTTCCGCCTTCAATACTAAGAGATAGCTCAGTATCGGAGAGTGTTAGAATTTCACCCTCTAATTCGATGTTGCCCTGCTCACGAGTGCCTACGTGAATTCGAGTGGCGACGAGAAGCCCTTCGGTCACGCTGCCGCTTACATTTACGAGATCATTTGCCGACAGGCCGGATGCTGGCACTGAGTTGCCATCACCATTATTCCGCCGTGTAATGCTGGTCTCAGACGTAATGGTTACGTCCACCCCGAGCAAGGTAATTACCGTATTTTCTGCAATAGTATCGACAGCAGAAATTGATCCTCTTAAGCGAAATTGTTCTTCGCGAACTTCAAGAATCTT
>Ga0066606_10002258_pt1 | contig 11346 bp, 10 predicted proteins | sample SaaInlV_DNA_100m_FD_60386 | JGI IMG/M metagenome (GOLD analysis project Ga0066606, IMG submission 60386) | Marine microbial communities from expanding oxygen minimum zones in the Saanich Inlet - SI075_LV_DNA_100m | ecosystem: Environmental > Aquatic > Marine > Unclassified | place: British... | reverse complement strand
TCATCACGCTCGACCTCGCGTTGATGGTCGCCGGCACCAAGTACCGCGGCCAGTTCGAGGAACGAATCAAGGCCGTGATGGACGAGATTCGCCGAGCGAAAAATATCATTCTGTTCATCGACGAGCTGCACACCATCGTCGGGGCCGGTTCCGCCGAGGGGACGATGGACGCCTCCAACATTATCAAGCCGGCCCTGAGCCGTGGCGAGATGCAGTGTGTCGGTGCCACCACCATCAACGAGTATCGCAAATACATCGAGAAAGACGCCGCCCTCGAGCGCCGCTTCCAGTCGGTAAAGGTCGAGCCGCCCTCCATCGAGGACGCCATCGATATCCTCAAGGGCCTTCGCCCCCGTTACGAGGATCATCACAAAATGGACTTGACCGACGCTGCCGTCACGGCCGCCGTTAAGCTTTCCGACCGCTACATCACCGGGCGTTTCCTGCCTGACAAGGCGATCGACATCATGGACGAAGCCGGCGCGCGCGCCCGCATCAAGGCTATGACCCGTCCGCCCGAGGTCAAAAACCTCGAGTTGGCGATCGAGGAAACCCGCATCAAAAAGGAGAAGGCCATCAAGGATCAGAAATTCGAGGAGGCCGCTTCGATGCGCGACGAGGAAAAGAAGGCCAAGGAGGAACTCGAAAACACCCTGACCGAGTGGAAGAAAAGCAACGAGGACGCCCGCGTCAAGGTCGACGAGGATGAAATCATGTACGTCGTGGCCAAGTGGACCGGCATCCCATTGAAACGCATGGGACAGGGCGACGTGCAGAAACTCCTCTCGATGGAAAAGGAAATTTCCAAGATCGTCATTGGCCAGAGTTTAGCCGTCGAGACTCTCTGCAAGGCGTTGCGCCGCAGTCGAGCCGACCTCAAGGATCCGGCACGTCCGATCGGCGCTTTCATGATGCTCGGCCCGACCGGTGTCGGCAAAACGCTCCTGGCCAAGAGTCTCGCCGTGAACATGTTCGGCGACAGCAAATCCCTCGTGCAACTCGACATGTCCGAGTACATGGAGAAGTTCAACGTCTCTCGCCTCGTCGGCTCGCCTCCGGGCTACGTCGGCTACGAGGAAGGCGGCCAGTTGACTGAAAAAGTGCGCCGCAACCCTTACTCCGTCGTGCTGTTCGACGAGGTCGAGAAAGCCCATCCGGACGTCATGAACATGCTCCTCCAGATTCTTGAGGAGGGCAAACTGACCGACAGCTTTGGTCGATTGGTGGACTTCCGCAACACGATCATTCTGCTTACATCCAACGTCGGCGCTGAGCGACTGAAGAAGGGAGCCACCATGGGCTTCACCGCACCCGATGACGAACAGGACTACGAGCGGATGAAGGAAAACCTCACCGAGGAAGCCAAGAAAGTTTTCCGCCCCGAGTTCCTCAACCGCTTCGATGACATTGTAGTGTTCCGCTCTTTGGGCAAGGAAGAACTCACTCAGATTCTTGAACTCGAGCTGGCCAAGGTCGAGCAACGGTTGGCCCAGCGCGACCTCCACTTCGAACTGGACGAGTCCGCCCGCGACCTGCTGCGCGACAAAGGCTACGACCCCGCCTACGGCGCGCGCCCCATGCGCAGAGCCGTCGAGAAACACCTCGAAGACCCGATGGCCGAGGAAATCATCCGAGGCAACCTGCGCGAAGGCGAAACGGTCGCCATCTCCGCCAAGGACGACAAACTGGTCTTCATCCAGAAAAAAACCAAGGCCAAGGGCAAAGGCACCAAGGTCTCCAGCTAAACCAAGCGCCCACCCCACTTGGCCAAGCGGCGGACGGATTGCGGACTCGCCACCGGGCGGACGGATTGGTACAACCCGGTTGACTGTTCATGGGCCGTTCCGCTGACAACCCACTGAAGGATGCCTTCGCCAGCTTGGGCCGCGTCACTGTCCTGTTCCTAGACACGATGCGCTCCATTTTCGCGAAGCGCTTCCGTGGTCGCGACCTGATGGAGCAACTTCACTTCATCGGCGTCAAGTCCCAGTCGGTCGTCCTGCTCACCGGCGCGTTCACTGGCATGGTGATGTGCGCCCAGTTTTACATCCAGTTTCACAAGGTGAAGATGGACAGTGCTGTGATGTCGGTGGTCACCGTGGCCATGGCCCGCGAGCTCGGCGCGGTCTTGACCAGCCTCATGATCGCCGGTCGCGTCGGCGCGGCGATGGCCGCCCAGCTTGGCACGATGAAAGTGACCGAGCAGATCGATGCCCTCCGCACGCTGGCCACTAGCCCGGTGGACTACCTCGTGGCCCCGAGGCTGCTGGCCATGTTCATCTCGCTGCCGCTGCTCACCGCCGAGGCCATCGCCATCAGCATGGTTTCCGGGATGCTTGTGGCGGTGTACCTGCTTGGGCTCGATCCAGTTTTCCTGTGGAGCAACATGGTTTTTTATACAGGTGCGGTGGACATCTGGATGGGGCTGATCAAGGCATTCATCTTCGCCGGCATCATTGCCACCGTCGCGTGCCACAAGGGGATGCACTGTGGCCAAGGCGCCGAGGGCGTCGGCAAGGCCACCACCGAGGCGGTCGTCGCCGCCTCCATTAGCATCCTCGTGTCCAACTTTTTCGTGACGCTCGTCCTGAACAACCTCTTGATTTACCAGGAATGATCGAGGTCACACAACTGCACAAGAGCTTCGCCCAGCAACAGGTGCTGCGCGGGGTTAGCCTGACCATCGACGAGGGCGAATCCGTCGTCATCATCGGCGGCAGCGGCTGCGGCAAAAGCGTGCTGCTCCGGCACATCATTGGCCTCGTGCAGCCAGACGAGGGCGACGTGAAAATTGACGGCCAAAGCATCGCCGACCTTTCCGAGCGCGAACTCATCAAGGTGCGCCGCAAGTTCGGCATGCTCTTCCAAGGCGCGGCGTTATTCGACTCGCTGACTGTTGAGGAGAACGTCGGCTTCCTGCTCGAGCGCGAGCAAACGATGTCCCCGGCGGAAATTCGGGGGACTGTCGCCGACGCCCTCGAGTTGGTGGACCTCGGTGGCACTCAGACCAAGAAACCGGCCGAGCTGTCCGGCGGCATGAAAAAACGCGTCGGCTTGGCCCGGGCCATCGTTTACAAGCCGGAGATAATCCTTTACGACGAGCCGACCACCGGACTGGACCCGGTCGTGGCCGACAGCATCGACCAACTTGTCATCAGAATGCGCGACCAGTTGAAGTGCACATCGATCGTCGTCACGCACGACACTCGCAGCATGCGCCGCGTCGGCAACCGCGTGATGATGCTGCACCACGGCGAAATCCACGCCAACGGCACGCCCGATGATATTTTCAATTCCACCGACCCGGTCGTTCACAAGTTTGTCAACGGGATCGCCGATCCCAAGGATTTGGAGTTCTAGTCATGAAAGCAAAAAAAGAATGGAAAGTCGGCCTGTTCCTGGCCGTCTCGCTGGTGGTGGCCGCCGCGCTGGTCATCAATTTCTCCAAGGGCACCAACCCATTCACCGAGACCACCCTGCTGCACCTCAAGACAAAAAACGTCGACGGCCTCAAGCGAAACTCCGTTGTCCTCATGGCAGGCGTGCCGGTCGGCAGCATTAGCGCGATCCATCTCGACACCGACACCGGCATCGTCACCCTCGACGCCAAGATCAAGGCCCAGTACCAGATCCGCGCCGACGCCAAGTTCTTCATCGAAACCGCCGGTTTTCTCGGCGACAAATACATCGGCGTCATCCCCGGCGATAACAAGCTCCCGGCGCTCAAGAACGGGGATGAGGTCATCTGCCAGGAATCGTTCGACCTTGTTCGTGCCGCCCGCTCGGCGACTGATCTCATGGACGAACTCAAGACGGTTGCCTCGCAGATCACCAACATCGTCAACCGCATAGACAGCAAACTGCTCGATGAACAGACCCTCACCAACCTCGCCGCCGGATTGAGCAACCTCCGTGAGATTTCTTCGGAAGCCTCCGCCACCATCGCCGGCGTGAACCAACTCATCCTAACCAACACGCCTCCCATTAACGCCGCCATAGAAAACGTCGTCACATTTTCTGAGCAACTCAAGGACGCCGGCGGCGATATGCAAAATCTCGTTGCCACCAACAGCGTTGTCATCGACGAGTCGCTGGCGAATATCAAGGCAACCACCGAGTCACTCCGCAACCTCGCCGCCGCCGCAGAGCGGGGCGAAGGCCTCGCCGGCAAACTCTTCAGCGACCAAGAGCTTGCCCAGAACTTTTCCGTCCTCTCCAGCAACCTCGTGGATGTCAGCACCAAGCTCAACAAAGGCGGCCTCTGGGGCATCCTATGGAAAGATAAACCGAAAAAACCGGACGACGAAAAACCCAAGAATCTCAGGTCGCCCGCTGGCCGCAATCGCCGTTGATGCCCAAGCCGACGGACATCCGCGTTGCCGGCACCGAGCTGTTTTTTCTGCCGGTCGAGACCCGCGTGCCGCTCAAGTTCGGCCCCGAGACACTCACCCACGTCACGTGCGCCCGCGCCCGCCTCACCGTCCGCTTGGCCAATGGTGATATCGCCACCGGGTGGGGTGAAACCCCGCTCAGTGTCCAGTGGGTTTGGCCAAGCGCCCTGCCTTACGAGCCTCGCCACCAGTCACTTAAAGATTTTTGCGTCCGCTTGGCTAAGGCGTGGGCGGCGTTCGACGCGCTTGGCCACCCGCTCGAGTTGGGCCACGACTTCCAGCAAACCGAACTGCCCAAGCTGCTCGACGCCTTCAACGCCGACAGCTCCGCCGGTGAGCCGATGCCGTGGCTGGCCGCGCTCGTCTGCTGCTCGGTCTTCGACCTCGCGCTGCACGACGCGCTTGGCCAAGCGCTTTGCCGGCCGACTTACGAGACGTACACGCCCGAGTTCCTCACCCATGACCTTGGCCAATTCCTCGAGCCGGCCAACGGCTCGGATGTTGAATTCGCCAACCGCTTTCCCGCCGATTTTCTCGCCGCCGACCCCCCGACAATGATGCCGGCATGGCACCTCGTCGGCGGACTCGATCCGCTCGACGAAAGCGAGTTGACCGGCGACGAACCGGACGACGGATACCCGGTGCTGCTCGCCGACTGGATTCGCACCGACGGTCTCACCTGCCTCAAGGTCAAGCTGCGCGGCAATGACGCCGCATGGGACTACGCTCGCTTGGCCAAGGTCGGCGCAATCGGCATCGCGCACGGTGTCCTCTGGCTGACCGCCGATTTCAACTGTACCGTCACCGACCCCGCGTACGTGAACGAGATTCTCGATCGGCTCGTCGCCGATGAGCCGCAACTTTTCGGGATGATCCTCTACGTCGAGCAGCCGTTCCCGTACGAGCTCGAGACGCACCGCATCGACGTGCACAGCGTCTCCGCCCGCAAGCCGTTGTTCCTCGACGAGAGCGCGCACGATTGGAAGCTGATCCGGCTCGGCCGCGAGCTGGGCTGGACCGGTGTCGCGCTCAAGACCTGCAAGACGCAGACCGGCGCGATACTCAGCGCCTGCTGGGCCAAGGCACACGGCATGACGCTGATGGTGCAGGACTTGACCAATCCGATGTTGGCGCAGATCCCGCACGTGCAATTGGCGGCGCGAGTCGGCACGATCATGGGCGTCGAGACGAACAGCATGCAGTTTTACCCGGAGGCATCGGCGGCCGAGGCCAAGGTGCACGCCGGCATTTACCGGCGCCGCGGCGGGCAAGTCGATTTGTCCACGCTCACCGGCCCGGGCTTCGGCTATCGGCTGGAGGAAATTGCCCGCCATCTGCCAGATCCAGAGGCCAATTTTGGGGAAATTAAAACAGCGATCAAACAGTGATATTTTCAAACAATATCAGGCCGGATAAGGGTGAACAGGCTTGGCTAAGCGTGAATGCAAGGTCGCGTTAGCGGCGCAGAGAATCGCACTCCAAATGCTCCCGCGAAAGCTCGGACGAATAGGGTGTGTGTGTGCTCCCCCAAAAAAAACGCAGCCGGCGTCCTTTTGGGAGCAACCGGCTGCGGGTCAGTTCTTATTCAGTATTTCCAAATCGGGCCTTCGCCCGTGCATTACAAGGAGAGTGACTCCTCGTTGATTCGCGTGAACGAATCGAGTTGGGGGGCCTTGAAGCCACCCCGGTCGGCGTTCGCCAGATTCAGGATCGTGTCCAGATCCTCGCTGACAGTCATCCGTCCCCATCGGGTCTGGATCATTGTCTGGTCACCCACCGGTTCAACGGAGATGACCGTGTCGAGGTTGAACAGAATCCTGGAATCTTCCTCGGTACAACCGGTCGGCGAAGCCTGTGTCAGTTTCACGAAGTGTGCCATTTTCTGTTTCCTTTCTTCCGTGCTGATTGACCTTCAATCAACAAAGATTAAATTGAGGCACAAGCCGGCCGTGCGTTCAAGGGCAATTGCATTTGTGACGGTTTTGTAACCTTGGCCAAGAGGAACGCACGAGGGCCTCGAAGTTATTCCGCCTGGCCAAGCGCTTGACGGTCGGGGCGGCTGCGGTGGTAGAGCCACCCGAACTGCGCCGCCTGACCAAGCGAATAGATGATGTAGGCGAAGATGGCTCCGGCCAGCCAGTCGCCGTGCGCCCCCACGGCCAGCCCCGCCACGATCACCACGAGGAACATCGCCACTGACTCGGTGACGCTGCGGGTGTTATGTGAGTGTACGAGTAGTCCCTGAAAAAAACTGCTACCGAAGCCGAACGCGGCCAGCGTCAACGCCGCCCAGACGGCTTGGGAGGCGAGCTTGGCCAAGTTCGTATCGAGTCCGCTGACTGTGCCGAACCAGCCGTTGGCCAACGGCGAAGCGACGATCAGCAGTTGCAGGCAGAACACGCTCAGCGCGGCCTGCCATGCGAAACGTCGCAGGGCCACGTAGCCGTCGGGCCGCTCAACCAGCGCCACCACGACCTCGAGGAAGGCCAGGCTGATCGAGCGAAACAAAAACGTGAAGCCGTTGAGTGCCGGGAGGATGGCCAGCGACTCGGTCGGCGACGGCATGCGGCTGATGCCGGCGGTAAGCATCGGTTGCGCCGCGAGGCCAAGCAGGGGGCTGAGCGCGAGCGGAATGTAAAACGAGATGAACCGTTTGCGATTGAGCGGCGGCTCGTTGGACCGCGCCGTGGGCAGGATGTCGCGAACGACTGGCCGTACTTTCCAGGCGATGTACAGTGCCTCGATTACCACGCCGGCGGAGACGGCTGCGGTTGCGGCGATGATGCCCAGCTCCGGCAGGCTGCTGCCCTTAGCCAAGACGTAGCAGATGGACAGCACCGACACGACGGCGACGAGGCGGGTGAGTGTTCCCCATGTGATAGCTCTTGAGTGGCCGAATCGAATCAGCACGCCTTGATTGAATCGCCGGTGGGCAATAGCCCACGTCCACGGCGTCATGATGATCATGCCGAGGCGGCTGGCCTCAAGGATGTCGCCCTCGACCCCGAGCAGGCCGCCGACGAGCCAGTCGAAAACCGGCGTGACGGCGACGAACAGATGCAGCGCCGAAAGGCCGCCGCCGGCGATCATCATGAATCGCCAAAGTTTTTTGTACGACGCGAGGTCGCGGCTGAGCTTGGTGCTGGCTGTGAGCAGCATGATGATCGGTGCCTCGATCAGTAGCGAGAGAGGGAATACCACGCCGCCGTAAGCGCCGAGGTTGATTTCTGGGTTGGCCAAGCGCGCCACGACCGCGCTGAGCAACGGCAACTCGATGCCCATCATCAGCCAGCTCAGCGCGAGGGGGAACCATGTTTTCAAGACATCGACAGCGGTGACGGGTTGACTTTTTGAGTTGTGCATTGGATTTTCCCCGTCGGCTTTTGCGGGGGCGTTCCCCTTGGTGAACGAATATTTACGGTAAAGGCGGAGGCAGAACGATGCAAATTAACTCAACAGTCAACCAGGCTATCAACAAGCAGATCGGGGTGGAACTCGGCGCTTATCTCCAGTACCTCACGATCTCGACCTACTTCGACGTGGAGGGGTTGAGCGAGTTGGCGGCGTTTTTCAAGGCTCAGTCCGAGGACGAGCGGGACCACGCCGAGCGGTTCATCAACCACGTGGTGGCCTTCAACGGCAAACTGGAGATTCCGGCCATCGAGGCACCGGTTAGCACAGTGTCCTCCGTCATTGAGGCGGCCAAGTTGTCGCTCGATTGGGAGATGAAAGTGACCGACGAGATCAACAACCTCATGAAGTTGGCCGCCTCCGAGGGCGACCACATCACCGAGAATTTCCTGACCTGGTTTTTGGACGAGCAACTTGAGGAGTTGTCCACAATGAACAAGCTCCTGAAAGTGGCCAAGCGGGCCGGTGACAACGAGCTCGCCGTGGAGGAGTTCATGGTGCGGCAACGTGGACAGCAGCAACCCAACTCCCCAAGCAAGGGTGAGTAGTCCGGCCGCAGCTGGCTCGGTGCGGCTGGTTTTGTTCGATATCGACGGCACGCTGGTCAGCACTGGCGGCGCTGGGATGAAGGCATTCGGCGAAGCGTTCGAGGCGGCGTTCGGCATCGCCAACGCCACCGCGAAAATCAAGTTCGCTGGGCGCACCGACTACTCGCTCTTCCGCGAGCTGTGCCAACAGAACGGCGTCGGGCACACGCCGGAAAACCGTGAGTCATTTTTCAGCCACTACCTTCGCCTCGTGGATTGTCATCTTGACGCGAACGAGGGCGGGCCGTTCCCCGGCGTGGTGCGGATGCTCGACGACTTGGCGGCTTTGCCGGACGCGCCGGCGATTGGCCTGCTGACCGGCAACATCCGCGCCGGAGCCAATCGCAAGCTCGGTGCGTACGGGCTTTGGGGCCGGTTTGCGCTGGGCGGTTTCGCCGACGACAACGAGGATCGCAACCTCATCGCCGTCGCCGCTGCGGCCAAAGGCGGCGACTACCTCGGGTGCAAACTGGATGGCTCGGAGATCGTCGTGATTGGCGACACGCCCAAGGATGTCACCTGCGGCAAACACATTGGCGCGCGCACGCTGGCCGTGGCCACGGGCGGGGCGACGCTGGAGGCGCTCCGGGCCTGCGAGCCGGATTGGGCCGTGGCCGATCTCACCCACCTGACTGCCGCTGAAGTCTCCGGCCGCTGATTTCGCGCTTTGCCAAGCGCTTGACGGCAGAAAGCGGTTTTCATTCCGGGTGCGCTTTGGTAGGGTTCTCCGCCTCTCGATGTACGAATGAGCGCGGAACAATTTTCACTTAAGGGCAGGACGGCACTGGTCACCGGCAGTTCGACCGGCTTGGGCAAGCGGATGGCGATGGCGCTCGGCCAAGCGGGCGCCAAGGTGGCGATGAACTACAGCAACAACGAGGAGCGCGCCGCCAAGGCGTTCGCTGAGTTTGAGGCCACCGGGGCCGAGGGGGCGATGATTCGCGCCAACGTGACCGACGAGGCCGACGTGAACCGGTTGGTCGCCGAGGCCGGCGAAAAGCTTGGCCCGGTGGACATCGTGGTGCTCAACGCCACGCCGGCGCAACCGCAGAAAACGATCGAAGAATACGACTGGGATTTCTACCAGAGTATGCTCGATTTTTTCATCAAGAGCCCTTACCTCGTGACGCGTGCCGTGCTGCCGCACATGAAGAAGGAACGCTGGGGCCGCATTATCAATATCGGCTCAGAGGTCGTACACCTGGGCATCACGCCGTTCACGGCGTACGTGGCGGCCAAGGGCGGGCAGAACGGGTTCAACCGCAGCCTCGCGCATGAGTTGGCGCCGTGGAACATCACGGTGAACATGGTCGCGCCGGGCTGGATCCCGGTGGAGCGCCACGAGAACGATCCGCAGGAACTAAAAGACGGCTACTTTGCCTCCATCCCTCTGCAGCGCTGGGGCAAGCCGGAGGACTTGGCCGGCACGATCGTTTACCTCGCCAGCGAAGCGTCGTCGTTTGTCACCGGCCAAAATATCCACGTCAACGGCGGCGTGACTGTGCACTGATTTTTCACACAATTCAAAAACAACCCCATACAAACATGATCAAAAAAGTAACCCTTTGGACGGCGGCAATCGCGATGGCAGTCGCGGTGGCGTGTTCGCCGAAAACCTCGAGCGACGGCGCTGCCGGAGACGCCACCATCGCCTATGTGACCAACGGCATCGACCCGTTCTGGGATCTCTGCGCGGCTGGCGTGCGCCAGGCCGAGGAGGAATTCGGCGTTCGGTGCGAGATTCACATGCCAACAAAAGGTCTGGCGGACCAGAAAAGCATAATGGAAACGCTCCTGGCCAAGGGCATCAAGGGCATGGCCGTAAGCCCCATCGATGCCGAGAACCAAACCCCGTTTCTCAACGATGCGGCCAAGCAGACTGTGTTGATCACTCACGATGCCGACGCACCTGAGAGCGCCCGGATGCTGTACATCGGCACTGATAATTACAAGGCAGGCCGCGCGCTCGGCCAATTGGTCAAGGGGGCAATCCCGGACGGAGGCGAGGTGATGATTTTTGTCGGCCGACTAGAGCAACTCAACGCCCGGCAGCGTCGGCAGGGCGTTATTGACGAGTTGCTCGATCGCCCGCACCAGGCGCTTGGCCAGGTGAAGTTTGACGAAGTGGCCAAGGTGTTCAAGGGCGACAAGTACACGGTGCTCGACACCCGCACGGATAACTTCGTCATGGATACCGCCAAGTCCAACGCCGAGGACGCCATCACCAAGCATCCGAAGCTGGCCTGCATGGTAGGGCTGTTCGCCTACAATCCGCCGAGGTGCCTCGAGGCGATCAAGGAAGCTGGCAAACTTGGCCAGATCAAGGTGTGCGGCTTTGACGAGGCGGATGGATTGTTGCAGGCGATCAAGGACGGCAACGCACACGGCACCATCAGCCAGCAGCCGTGGAAGTATGGCTACCAGTCGGTGCGCGTGCTCAAGGCGCTGGTCGACGGCGACACCTCGGTGATCCCCGAAAACAAGTTCATCGACGTCGGCTACAAGATCGTCACCAAGGAAAACATCGACGAGTTCTGGGCCGAGAAAAAGAAGATGGCTGAGCTGGGCGCCCAGAAGTAATGGGGGACACCCAAACACCGCTCCTTGAGGTCGCGGCCCTTGAGAAGCAGTTTCCCGGCGTCCGCGCACTTCACGACGTCGATCTCACCCTGAACCGGGGCGAGGTGCTGGCGGTGGTCGGCGAAAACGGGGCCGGCAAAAGCACGCTGATGAAAATCCTCGCCGGAGTGCACACACCGAACGCGGGAACCATCCGGATCGATGGCACGGAAGTGAGGGTTCAATCCGTCCGGGACGCGCAGGCCCACGGCATCGCGTTGATTCACCAGGAACTGAACCTCGCAGCCAACCTCGACATCGCAGCAAATGTTTTTCTCGGCATTGAGCCGCATACGGCCGGCTTCATCGATAGCGGACAAATCCACGCCAAGGCCGCC
>Ga0066606_10002257_pt1 | contig 11349 bp, 10 predicted proteins | sample SaaInlV_DNA_100m_FD_60386 | JGI IMG/M metagenome (GOLD analysis project Ga0066606, IMG submission 60386) | Marine microbial communities from expanding oxygen minimum zones in the Saanich Inlet - SI075_LV_DNA_100m | ecosystem: Environmental > Aquatic > Marine > Unclassified | place: British... | reverse complement strand
AACTCCAATAGCATATTTTGAATCAATAAAATTATGAAAATTATTTTCAAATTTTTTCAAATATTTACCATTAGTTAACCAGCGTTGATTTAGTGCTCGTAATACGGATTTCTTATCGTTCTCAGATATATTAGGCTCAAAATATGGAACTTTCATATCAATCATCAATATGTTAAATTAACTAATTATAATATTGATCTAATGAATTAAAATTCAGAAATCAATAATCAATTTTTTATTTTTTACAATTTTTAATAGATGAATGTATTTTAGAAAATCATTATCCCACAATATTTGATTATTAAAATAATGATTTCTAATTAGAAAACTTATTCCATGTAAAATTTTATGTGATTGAAAAAATGACAAATTTTCTAAATGTTTTGAAGGAATTAAATTATGATTAAGATAATATTTAAAAAATAATTTAATGGATGTATTAATATCATCAATTTTTTTATTTTTTATTAATGCAAATCTTAAAGAGCAAAAGGAGACATCATCAATAATATTTCCTTTTTTTAGTGTAGAAAAATCAATTATTGATGTTAGTTTAGAATTTTTGAATAATAAATTTCTTTCATGAAGATCATCATGAATTAATTGTTTAGGATATTTAATTAAATTAGAATTTTTGGAGATATTAAAATCAAAATCTATTGCAGAATTTAAAAATGAAAAATGCTTAATAAAAAATTTATCAAATTTTGTTTGATTATTTTTTTTAATAATATTTGAATATAATTTCTGAATTTCAGATTTTTTTAATATTGAAGATAATTTCAAATTAGTTTTATAATTAAAAATAACATTAACATTTTTTATTGATTTATGAAATTGAGATAATTGTAGAGTTAAATCCTTCATTTCTTTAAGGCCACCATTAGATATACTACCAGGATAAAATTCTGTTAGATAATAATTATCAATTGAATTAACGTAAAATTTTTTCTTATTTTTTATTGGTTTTTCTACTTTTGAAAAATTTGAACAATAATCTAAAATTTTACAGATCTTTTCAATTTTTTCAGGTTTAGAATTATCCAAAAAATATTTTAATACAAATTTTTTATTTTCTGTATTAAGTAAATAGGTTTCAGAATTACCTTTTTTATTTAAAATATTTATTTTATTTATTTTTTTGATTTGTGGATAATCCAACATAATATTTTTTTTAATTTTTTTATCTATTAGATTTTGGATCATAAATTTCACTATAAAATTTATTCAATCATATTCCATTTAATAAAAGAATTTTTTGGAATGAAAATTTTTACTTTTTTATTTATGGCTTCAAATCCTTGGGAAACAGAAATACCTGCATTCCCAGGTCTACGATAATCAATATTATCAATTGAAAGAATATCACCAGGATTAAGATCATGTTTTGCAACCAAACTTCTGCGTGCACTCTCTTCAACTCTAGATTTTTTTAGTATAGAGGCATTTCCTAATGCAGATTCAATGGTTCTAATATTTTTAACAAAATTTTTTAATTCATTTAATTCTAGAGACATAAAATGTTCAACATGCTCAATATTTTTATTTTCAGTGATCGTAACTTCTAACATTGATGCACCTAATGAAATTGCTGGAAAATTCATAAGACTTCCTAATGAATGATCTGCAAACCCTACAGGATAATCATAATTTTCACAAATTGATTTAATTGCATTCAGATGTACTCCAGAATTTTCAGCAGGGTATCCAGAAGGACAATGCATTATAATAATTTGTGAATTATTATTTTGTTCGCATATGTTTATATCAATTTCAACATCATCAAATTTTTCTCGTGCATCTAAAATCACAGGTAATCCAGTTTTAGAAATTTTATCAATTAAAAGAACATTATTCACATCACCCTTACTGACTTTAATTGCATCTACATGTATTTCAACCAAAAAATCTACAGTTTCAGGAAAATAGACAGATGTGATAAAATCAATACCTAAACTATGAGTAAAATCAACTAAGTTTTTCCATTCAGTTTTTGATAATTCTTTACGTTTTAATGCATCATAAACTAGTTCTTGTTTATTTCCTGTAGGGGTTGTAAAATTTACTTCAATGTCTTTATGACCCATTATTCGATCAGATTCACCAGGTAGAAAAGTTTGAAATTTTACTGCATCGGCTCCAGATTGTGCTGTTGCTTCAATCATTTTTTTAGCTTCTTCAAAATTTGTATATGTTGAACTTGGTTCAAAAGTAATATAACATGATTCATCTGGACCCAAAAATTTCTTCCCAATTTTTACATTCATATTTAAAAAATCACAAAGTGGTATTATATGATTTACTAATTATTGGTTAGAATATTTTTGATTAATTTTTTGTAAATCAATATTTTGATCCAATAAAGATGTAATATCAGATAAAAAAATGTCTTCTTTATTAGTAAAATTTTGAAAAATTTTTTTCACTAGATCAAAATCTTCTTTATAATCAATTGTTACTCGGTAATGAGAGAAATTTTGTTTAAGAATAAAATCAAAATTATTAAATTTAGAATTAGATAACAAATATTGAACAGGGGATATAAAATTATTTAAAAACTCATCATTAGTATTGAATGTTTTAGATAATTCATTCCATGCAGTTTTGATTGAATTGTGAGTAAAAATTTCAAAATTCATTCCAATAGGAAGTGTAGGTATTCTATCTACGCTCAAAATATCATAATTATTATTTTGAAATATACTCATAGCAGAATTAATTATTGTGTAATCAATTAATGGGTTATCTCCAGTTAGTCTAATAATATTTTTTGAATTATATTTTAAACCAGCATTATAAAATCTATCAAGCAAATTTTCATCAGAACCTGAATAAATTTTAATTCCTAGTTTTTCCGATTCATTAATTAAAGATTTATTTTTTTCTTCATTTCCAGTGACTAAAATTATATCATCAATAAAATTTATTTTTTTTGCTCTTTCAACAATTAATTGTAAAATAGTTTTATTAAAAATTTTTTTTAATATTTTATTTGGAAATCTTTTAGAGTTCATTCTAGCTTGAATAAAAATGTGATTCAATAAAGTAGAAAAATTTATTCTGATATATTAATTGAATTATAACAAAAAATTAATTATTATTTGAATAATCATGAATTCTTGTATCAAAAAATTTTCCTAATTTTTCAAATAAGTTTTGGTGATCTACAAGAAAAGACTCAATTTCAGAATCTGTTACAGACTTTTTATTCATGTACCCTATGGAATAATTAAAAATATTGGCAATATTCTGTGAATAATATCCCAAATCTGCTTCAAATGCATTTACTTCTGAAAATTCTAAATATTTGTTGAGTTCTAATGAATTAGTATTTTTTTTAAGGGATTTTATTATTGCAGTTGGAAGTTCTTCAATATTCTGCAAAATATGCACAGAGGGTAAAAGAGAATAACCAATATCTGCCTTAAATACAATTGAAGGTTTACCAAATTTTATAGCTTCAAGACTAGAAGTTCCTCTGATAGTGATTACAAGATTGCACTTTTCAATCAAATTTTCGGATGGAATGGTAGGGTGTAATAGTTCTACATTAGGTAAATCAATTATTTGTTTATAATAGGAATTTGTTCGCCAACCTTGAGTATTCATATTTGGATGTTCTTTAACAATTAATTTCAAACCAATAGGTAAAGATTTTGCAATACTTGTAATAATACTAATTTGATCAATAATATACGGTGCACCCATTAGTAAAACACGTTCAGGTTCTAAATGTAATGGAAAATAAACAAAAGGATAATCAGGAATAGTTTTTGAACAATTTTTATTGATAAATGATTCTCTATATTTTCGCTTTATTTTAAATAAACTTGCAGAACCTTTTAAAATAATATTTTTCCTAGTTCGTCCATAAGAACTAAATCTCTTAGTTGATTCAATATTTTTTTTATTAAAAATAAAATTAAAAATTGCAGAAAACTTTTTTGATTTTGATATTTCTGTTTTAATTAATTTATTTTTTAAATAAATTTTTCCACTACTTGTAGATAATTTATTTATGTCATTATTTGAAAGTTGTACAGATTTAGATTTATTAAAATTAGATATATCTAAATCATCATACATTGGTCCATTTGTAATCATCCATTTATTTGCAAATCTCAATGGTTCTAGTGTTAATAATGGTATACCTTTAGATTTACAAATTTTATAAAAAAGATATTGATAGTGATGTGTAATAGTATTAGTTAAAATAAAATCAGGTTCTGATTCAGAAAGTATTTTTTCAAATAATTTACACTCTTGTTCTATTAGAGACAAAATCTCATTATATTCAAATTTATAAAATGGGTTAAATTTATTATAAAAATATCTATCAGTGTATATAATAGACCATAGATTAATCTGATATTTTTCTTCAATTATTTTTAAATATGCCATATCTGGTTGTGAGGGAGATAAATTTTCATATAGATACCATAGTTTAGAAAAAGATACAATTTTTTGATTTTGTAAAAAATTATTTATTGATTCTTCAGAATCAACAATTCCAAATAAGTCATAATTCAATTTTGAAAAATAATTAGCAATACCAAAATGTAAAAAACTATAATCTATCCAAAGTAGAATTTTTTTTTTCAACAAAAATAACTTCCAATATCATATTAAAAAAACATTATATTAAAGACACTAATTATTCAGAAAAATTATAAAGAAACTATCAAAATATGCAATTTACCATAATTTTGCTTTTCCAGCTACAATGTTTGAATTAATTTTTATAATCTCAGGATGGGTATCTAAAAATTTAATAATTTTTTTTAATTCAATAGGACTATCATTTTTACCAATTTTTTCATGAATCATTCTAGCAACTAAAAGATCTTCAGGATTATCTACAGTTAATCGTAGATCAGGTCTCTGAAATTCTTTTTTGGGTTCTATTTCTTGAATTTTAAATTTTTTCTGATTTTCATAAATAAATAAGGACACAAGTTCACTTCTATGTTTTTTACTTCCTAACTTATGCGATTTTTTTAAAGCATCTAAATTAATAATTTCGTATCCAGCACCCAACGGAGTATTTTTTAATATAGAAAAATCATTATTATTATTTACATGATTATTTATCATAAAATCAATTTTTTCCCAGTAAATAAAAGGACAATCAGAAGTTACACGAAAAATTATATCAGAATTTACATAATCTCCTCCATCAATTAATCTTTTTAATACATCTAAATCATCACCTTGAACAAATTTTATATTATTTTCATGTGCAAAATTTACAAAAATATTATTACCAGATTTTTCACTAATTGCTAAAACAATATCAGTTATTTGTTTTGACTTTTTAATTTGGTTTATTAACAAATGTAAAATTGTAAATCCACTTATCTGTTGTAGAGGTTTTGCAAATAATCGTTCTGAACCCACTCTACAAGCAATTACTGCAACTACCTTAGGAATTTTTTTTGATATAAAATCATAATTTAAAATTTCATTTTTTTGCATATCTGAAGAAATTATTTTCCCATTAAAATTAGAAAATGAAATTGGAGGAATTTTTGTTTTTGTTCGTTTAAATTCAAACATATTTTCATTTAATTTTGAACCTTTTTTGATAAATTTTTTAGATATCACATTTTTTTTGTGTATAAGTCTGTAATCTAATTCATTTTTACTAAGGTTCATACTACTAGAACCAAAAGATGTTTCAGATTGTTTAATAGTAGATACTAATTTTTGAAATTCAGAAGGATTTAAAGCAGAAAAATAATCTAATCCTTTTTTTGAACGATCAAGTGTAATATGTTTTTCAATTATATTTGCTCCTTTACTAATTGCCAGTACAGGAATTGTTAAAGCAGAATCAGAATCTCCTGCAATATGATCCATTAAACCAACTAACTTTCCAAATTTATTTTTTAATTCATTAATTCTATTTAGATTAAGATCATTAATTTTTGTAGGATAACCCTGAAATCCATGTAATAGAATGATTTCTTTAGGAGATCTTTCTAAAATATTTAGTGCTTCATGAATTTCATGTGGTAAGCATCCAGCTACAGAAAGAAGTATAGGTTTTTTTTGTTTACTTAAAAATTTCAATAAGGGCAAATTACCAACATCAGCTGAATGAATTTTGAATCCATCTATTGGAAATTTAAGAAATTGTTTTGCACTTTTTATACCAAATATATCAGCAAAAATTTTGAGTTTTTTAGATTTTGCATATAAAATTAGTTCTTTCCATTCATTATTTTTCATTTCTAATTTTTTGTATAAATTATAATATTCATGATCTGGTTGAGCCAATTCATCAGCAAAAAATTTTTGAAATTTAACCGCATCAGCACCTGCTTCTGCAGCAGATTTAACAATTTTTTTAGCGGTATTAAGTACGCCCTCATGACTATTAGCCATTTCAGCTATGATGAACGTCTTATTTTTAGAAAACAACAATAAATTACATCATATTATTAGTTTATAAAAAATTATCAAGTTAAAATATAATTCATTAATTAGATTTAATAAATAATAAAAAAATCAAATTTTGTGAAATATAATCATGATCTCTGGAATGAATACACTACAGAAAATGAAGGTATTTTTCAGAAAGAATTAGGAGATCTGATTTATCACATATCTCTTACTTTAGGTGCTACTAGAATTCTAGAATTGGGATGTAATGCAGGGAATAATTTGAGAAGTTTTCCTATAGATTATGATGTAAATGGGTTAGATATGAATAAAGTTGCATTAGAAAAAGCAAAAAAAATACATAAAAATTTCAATTTTTATGAAGGTTCTTTATTGGATGTTCCTTTTGATAATTCAGAATTTGATTTAGTATTTACTAGAGGAGTATTAATTCACATTAATCAATCAGATATGGATTTAGCAGTTAAAGAAATGTTCCGTGTTTCAAAAAAATGGATTTTTAATCTAGAATATTTTGGAGAAGATGGAAAAGAAATTGATTGGAAGCGAGGAAAAGACTTGCTTTGGTATAGGGATATGAACAAATGGTGGAGTAAATACGATGCAGAAATTGTTACTGAAATAGATTTACCTCAAAATATAGATATTGGAAAAACAAGATTAACATTAATCAAAAAAAAATAAGAATAAAATAAAGAATCTCTTTTATTATAGGAAAAATTTAAAAAATTATGAAAAATGAATTATGTATTTTTGATAAAAAAAATCATACGTTTGTTATAGCTGAAGCTGGTTCAAATTGGAAAATCGGAACTTACCAAGAAGATCTCAAAATGGCCAAAAAATTAATTGTTGCAGCTGCGGAAGCAGGTGCTGATGCAGTAAAATTTCAAACATTTAGAGCAAATACAGTTTATGCGCATAATGCTGGAAAAGTTACATTACATGACAAAAAAACAGTTGTAGACATAAATGAATTATTTGAAAATCTCTCAATGAAATATGAAATGATTGAAAAGCTTGCTAAATTATGCAAAGAAAATAATATAATGTTTATGTCAACACCATTTTCTATTGAAGATGCAAAAAAAATTGAACCGTATGTAAAAATTCATAAAATTGCATCATTTGAAATAAATCATATAAAATTACTAGAATATCTTGCATCTACAAAAAAACCAATTTTAATTTCTACAGGAGCTAGTAATTATGAAGAAATTGATTTTATGATAGATTTTATGGAAAAAAATAACAGTGGAAAAATAGGATTACTGCAATGTACATCAAATTATCCATGTGATATAGAAAAATTGAACCTATCAACCATTCCCACACTTAAAAATAGATACAATTTACCAATTGGTTTCTCGGATCACAGTATTGATCCAATAGTAGGTCCAATTACTGCTGTAGGTTTTGGAGCTAGAGTAATTGAAAAACATTTTACAATGGATAAAACTTTATCAGGTCCTGATCATTTTTTTGCAGTTAATCCTGATGAATTAAAAATGATGATTTCCATGATTAGAAATTCAGATAAATCTAAAGGATCAAATATTAAAAAAATTTTAGAAGAGGAAAAAGAATTACGAAAATTTGCAACAAGGTCAATTCAAGCAATTAAAGATATCAAAAAAGGTGATATTTTAGAAGAAAGTAAAAATTTTAGTATTTTAAGGCCAGGAAAACAAAAGCGAGGGGCAGAAGCAAGAGCCCTTAATGAAATTGAGGGTAAATTAGCAATACATGAAATTAAGATGGGTGAAGGAATTCTTTTAGAAGATTGTAGTGACTAAGATTTTAAAAAATTAACAAAATTTATTTGTAAATTTAATTATTCTGTCAATATCATTATTTTGTAAATTTGGATGGCATGGAATTGAAACAATTTGTTTTGTAACTTTTTCAGTAATTGGTAGATTTTTTTTTGTATTATAAAATTTCATTTTATGTATGGGATTATAATGAACTCCTGTTTCAATATTATTTTTAGCCATATTTTCCATAAACTTATCACGTTTTTTTACTAAAATCCAAAAGAAATGATATGAAGAGTTTTTATCAAAAGGCATTTTTTGAGTAACTTTTAATTCTTGAGAAAATCTTTTAGCGATTTTTTTTCTCATAGAATTTAACTTATCTAATTTTTTTAGTTGTTCTACACCCATGGCAGCAGAAAATTCATTCATATAATAATTCCAACCTAATTCATTAACATCATAATTGATACCTTTACGATTTGAAATTCCACACCATCGTCTACTATGTAGTAAAGTTTCAAATTTTTGAGAGTTTTTATTTAAAGTGATAGCTCCACCAGTGGGCATTGCTAGATTTTTTACAGGATGAAAGCTAAAACAAACTGCATCTCCATGACTACCAATTTTTTTTCCACCATACTTTGAACCCGATGCATGAGCAGCATCTTCAATTAAATACAAATTATTTTCCTTACAAATATTTTTTATTTTTTTAAGGTTAGATGGGATTCCAGCAAAATGAACTGGTAAAATAGCTTTTGTTTTATTTGTGATTAAACGAGAAATATCATCAGGATCTATGCATAATGTTTTAGGATCAATTTCAGCAAAAATAGGTTTGGCGCCATTATAAACAACAGCATGTGCTGTACTTACAAAAGATAAAGATGGTATAATCACTTCTTTATTAGATAAATCAAATAATGATAAAGCAAGATGTAATGCACCAGTTCCACTGTTTACAGATACACAACTTTTAGAATTTGTGTAATGTTTAAATTCTGTTTCAAATTGTTTTACTTTCCCAGTTCCTGAACCTGATGCCCAAAATTTACTTTTTAATACTTTCAAAATTGCTTTTTCTTCTTTAGAAGAGATTACAGGATCAAAAAGTTTTATAGAATTCAAGTTATGTACCTAATCATCAGATGGAATTAATTCATAAGTGTATTGAATGAGATTAAATTTTTGTTTTGTAAAGAATTTAATAGATTTTTGATTTTTAGGATTAATATTTGCAAGATATCTTTGTTTTGGATGTTCTTTCATAAGAATTTTTAATGCCAAAGTTGCAATATTTTTTCTACGAATTGCTTTAATTATATGAATTCCTATTTCATTTGTTTGAGTTAGGTAAATTGATCCAACTTTTTTTTTTTCATATTCTATAATATACCATTTAGAATATGGTTTTGACATTACAAATTTAACATGTCGAGAAAAAGTAGGCATTTTTTTGTGAGATATATTTTCATTAAGATTTCTCTGTTTAAGAAGTTCATATAGAAAAATATGATCAGATTTCCTTACAGATCTTAAATTAATTGAAACATTAGAAATAGTTGTTGTCAAATTAGTTATCAAAGTTTAGTTTCTTGAGGTTATTATGTTCATCTCTTATAAGATTACCAGTGTTATCAGTTTTAAAAATATCCTTATTTGTAAATTTTTCACATATTTCAATGAATTCATCTTCTGTCAATTCAAATTCTTTTAAAAATTCATCAAAATAACGTAGAGGTATTTTCCCATCATACTCTTTTACTAAATCCAATCCTTGTTCTCTTGTGATCCGATTATTACGAATATCAATAGATGCATGATCAGTTGCTCTACCAAAACCAAATTTTAAAAATTTAAAATAATCATGCATTGCAACAAATTTGGTATCAAGATTTTCATAGTTTGTATATGTTCCTTCATTATTTTTTTCTAAAGTAGAAAATCCCATTTTTTTAATTACATCTAATTGTTTTCTTGCATCCCATTTTAGATAATAACCGAGAAATATTCCAGTAACACCTATTTTTTTAATATCATCATCAGACGGATACAAGTATGGTTGAAGATCTTTTAACTTAATTCCATATTTTACCATATCAGTAGGTTTAACTTTATCAAGAAAATATCCACCATGTTTTTCATTCCATTCTTTATCAAGAAATTGTGTATTACTTACTGATGCAGGTCCACCATATTCCATTTGAGGGTTTTCTCCCCATATAATTAAGGGAATTTTATATGAAACTGCAACTTGTACAGGAACAGTAAAAATTCCCATGTGTTCTGGCCATGCACAATCTCCTAATTCCATTAAACCAAATTTTGCTAATTTTTTATAGATTTTAGGATTAGAAGTAAACTCAATACAGTCAACTCCCAAATTTTTAAGATTATCTAAATTTTTTCTTCCTAATTCTGTAAAATCTCTTGGATGGAAACTTACTACAAGAGGATTTAATTTAAATTCATTTTTTATTATATGTGTTTGATAAGTACTATCTTTACCACCACTAACGGGAATAATACAATCATAGTTACTTCCATCATCACTTTTATAATTATCAAGGATTTTTTTAAGTTCTAATCTACGTTCGTTCCAATTGATTTTTTGATTTTTTTCTAATGTCTTACATGCAGCACAAATACCATCATTATCAAAATTTATTTCAGGTTTAGTTTCAGGATAAAGACATTTTTTGCAATATTTCATAAACTAATTTTTTAATAATTATTCCAGTATATTAGTTTCAATGATATTGAATTATGAAATCATGGTGTTACTCAAAAAATTTATTAACTAATTTAGAAAAAAATTCATTACATTTTGGTCTAGATTAAATCAAGTTTCAGGGTTTTTAGCGCCATCTAACACAGATAGAAAATTGTCAGATTGTTTTACCCCTACAAAATAATTCATTCCAATTCCCAAATAACCATTTTGAAGTAATTCTAACTCATCATCATTAAAACTTTCATCTATACATTTTTTTTCTAATTCAAGTAATTGTAAATAATCAGAGTTAATTCTTGTTTTTATTTTCATAAATTCAAATTCACCTATATCTTTTTCAAAATTTTCTTCGCCAGAAGTCATCCATACTTTTTCTAAAAATTCATAATATCCTTTATAATATTCATAGTCAAATTTATCAGCAGTAGGGCTAGACCAAGAATTAGTATG
>Ga0066606_10002229_pt1 | contig 11433 bp, 10 predicted proteins | sample SaaInlV_DNA_100m_FD_60386 | JGI IMG/M metagenome (GOLD analysis project Ga0066606, IMG submission 60386) | Marine microbial communities from expanding oxygen minimum zones in the Saanich Inlet - SI075_LV_DNA_100m | ecosystem: Environmental > Aquatic > Marine > Unclassified | place: British... | reverse complement strand
GTTACTGTTTTAGGGACTGATTATTTTATGCAAATCCCTAAACACAATTTTGATATTTTAATTTTTCCTGGTGGAGGTCATAATTATTTAGATCGAGAGGCCTTAATTGAGTTAAGAAGTTGGGTTCGTTCTGGAGGTAAGCTTATTGTAATGGATTCATCTTTAGATAAATTTGTGGATCAAAAAGGTTTTGGTCTCAAAAAATATGCTACTGATGTAGAAAAGGAATCATCAGAAAAAAGAGATAATGAAAGAGAATTATCAGAAAGGTTACGCCATTATAAAGATCGTCAAAGATCTGAATTAAGCCAAAATGCATATGGTTCTATTATAAAAATCAAGATGGATAAAAGTCATCCTTTAGCTTTTGGATATGGTGATGAATATTTTTCTCTTAAACTTCGTAATAATCGTTATGCTTATCTACATAATGGATGGAATGTTGGAACTGTTGCTGACTCAACATCAATTGTGAGTGGCTTTGTTGGATATAAGGCTCAAGAAAATTTTCGTGAGTCAATGGTCTTTGGTGTAGAAGATATTGGTAGAGGTAGTATAATTTATATGGCAGACAATCCATTATTTAGAGGTTTTTGGTATAATGGAAAACTACTTTTTGCAAATGCAATTTTTATCGTTGGGAATTAGGTTGAATTAATGAAAAAAATATTTCTATTACTGTTAATTCTCTTCCTGGGTTGTAATAATTCAGATATTAAGCTTAAAACAGTAGATGCATCTGATATAAATAATCAGATTAAAAAACATAAAGGTAGTAAAGCAGTTCTAATAAATTTTTGGGCAACATATTGTGTCCCCTGTATTGAAGAATTTCCTATGATTGTAGATTTATCTAAGAAGTATAGTGAAAAAGGAATGCAGATTTACTTTGTAAGCGCAGATTGGTTGGATAGAAAGAAAGAAGTTAGGGATTTTTTATTAGAAAAAGATGTTAAAGGCCTTTCTTTTATTAAAGAAGAAGGTAATGATAATAATTTTATCAATGAAATAAGTAGAGAATGGTCAGGAGCGTTACCTTTTACTATAGTTTACGATAAAAATGGAAATTTATCAGATTACTGGGAAATGAAAAAAAATAAAGATCGATTTGAATCAGCAATAATTAAGGCAATAAAATCATGAACTTTGAAAAGTTTCAATTAGAAAGACAACAATCTACATGGGAAAATAAAGTTGACTATAACCTCTCTGAAAGTGGGATACATCCCGGTACTTTTAAAACTTTATTTAAACCTGAATTTATTGAAGAGATTGCGAATACCGAATTAACTTATGGTTTTACTGAAGGTTCAAATGAATTAAGAGAATCTATATCAAGTATTTATAAAGGTTCAGACCCGGATAATATCCAAGCTTTTAATGGATCAGCTGAAGCTAATATGGTAGCAATAATGTCTTTACTTAAATCTGGTGATGAGATGATATATATGGTTCCAAATTATTTGCAAATTTATGGTTTTGCTCGAGGACTAGGAGTAAATGTAAAAACATTCACTTTAAAAGAATCTTCTAATTGGCAACCAGATATTGATGAACTAAAAGCTTTAGTAACTGATAAAACAAAAATGATATGTATTTGTAATCCAAATAACCCAACAGGATCAGTTTTGCCAAAAGAAACAGTTTTTGCAATTGGTGAAATAGCAAAAGAAGTAGATGCTTGGATTTTATCTGATGAAGTTTATCGTGGTGCAGAACTTAATCGTGAGGAATGCACTTCTTTTTGGGATATAAGCTATTCAAAGACTATTGTTAATTGTGGTTTATCTAAAGCTTATGGTCTTCCTGGCTTACGTCTAGGATGGTCTATTTCTAATAAAGATTATATCCAGGAATGTTGGGCTACGCATGACTATACTACTATAGCTATTGGTCGCTTAAGTGATTTAATTGGAGCTCATGTATTACACCCAGATAATAGAATGACTACATTAAATAGAACACGTGATGCATTAACAGAAAATCTAAAACTTTTTCAAAAGTGGGTTAATATTTTTGATCAACAAATTAGTTTTATTCCACCTTCAGCTGGTGCAATGGCATTTGTACGATATAATTGGGATATTAATTCAACTTTGCTAGTTGAAAAGGTTCGTAAGGAAGCCAGTGTTATGTTAGTAGCAGGCGACTGGTACGGAATGGATCATTACCTTAGATTTGGTTATGGGGCTAAATCAAGTGATCTAAAAGCTGCTCTTGAACGTATAACCCCAATATTAAAAACGTTATGATATCTTTTCCAAAAGATGTTGAAAACTCCTTTCAACGTTCGCAGCCCCACATAAGAAATACTCCATTAGAATATTCTCCTTACCTGAGTAAAATGATAAATGGTAACGTTTTTCTAAAACTTGATAATATACAAAAAACTGGTTCTTTTAAATTTCGTGGTGCAGTAAGCAAAATGACTTCATTGAATGCAACTGAAAAGGCAAGTGGAGTAGTTACCGCCTCTACAGGAAATCATGGAGCTGCATGTTCGTTAGCTATGTCGATTCTAAATATAAAAGGAAAAATTGTTGTTCCTGAGAATGTTCATAAAAATAAAGTTGAAAATATTGAAAATCTTGGTGGTGAAGTTGAATATTTTGGAAATGATTGCATTAATGCTGAAGAGAGGGCCCAAGAAATTTCTAAAAACACTGGCGCTACGTATATTTCTCCATACAATGATTCTACAATTATTTCAGGACAAGGCACCCTTGGTTTAGAAGTCTTCAATGAACTTAATTCTGTTGACTCAGTATTTATTTCTGTTGGTGGAGGTGGGCTAATCTCTGGTGTTGGTGGATACTTAAAGTCGAGAAATAAGAATATTAAGATGTATGGTGTTTCTCCAGAAAACTCATGCGTGATGTATGAATCTTTGAAAGCTGGTAAACAATTAGATTTGCCATCAAAAGAAACTCTTTCCGATGGAACAGCGGGTGGCGTTGAAATTGGTTCAATCACATTTAAGTTATGCCAAGATATTATCGATGATTTTATTCTTGTAAATGAAAGTGAGATTGCAGCTGGAATTCGAATTGGAATAAAAAAACATCATCAGTTAATCGAAGGAGCTGCTGGAACTGCCATAGCAGGTTTTTTAAAAAAGAAAGAAGATTTAAAAGAACAAACTGTTGTAATTGTGATGTGTGGTGGGAATATTAGTTCAGAAGTATTAAAATCTATTTTATAATGCGTATTTTTTCTCTAGATGAAATTAAATCTGTTTTAAATAAAATTAACTTAGTTCAAGAAATTGAAGATGGTTTTATAGCGTATTCAAATGGTGATGTTATTGTTCCTCCTGTTGGTGAGCTTCATTTTGAATCGCCACCTGGCGATGTTCATATAAAATATGGTTATATAAAAAATGATAATGTGTATGTTATTAAAATTGCATCAGGTTTTTTTCATAATTCAAATTTAGGTTTACCAAATGGCTATGGCATGATGCTTATATATGATCAGAAAACAGGTGAACCTAAGGCAATTCTAAATGATGAATCATACCTTACTGATGTCCGCACTGCTATTGCTGGATCAATTTCTGCTAAATATCTAGCTCCAAGCAAAGTGAAAAATATTGGAATTGTAGGCACAGGAATACAAGCTCGAATGCAATTAAAATATTTACATGATATCATTGATTGTGAATCAGTAATAGTTTGGGGTAGAAATGAAGAATCTTTAAAAAAATATAAGGATGATTTTTCAAAGAGTAATTATAAAATAACAATAACAAAAGATATTGATCAAATTATAGAAAGATGTCAATTGATAGTTACCTGTACACCTAGTGAGATTCCAATTATTACAAGTGTTAATACAGGAACTCATATTACAGCAATGGGATCAGATACACTTACTAAACAAGAAATTGCAGCACCTATTCTATCTCAAGCTGACCTTGTCATAGCAGATAGTCGATCTCAATGTGAATTTAGAGGTGAAATATACCAAGCTATCAAAGATGGGTTTTCCATGAAAGATGTTGTTGAAATTGGTGAGGTAATTCAAGGCAAAGTAAAACGAAGAGAAAATGATAAGCAAATTACAATTGCTGATCATACAGGTGTAGCTGTTCAAGATATTCAAATTTCAAAAGCAGTTCTTAAATATTTAAATTAGACGTAAATTTTTAGGAGATTAAACCAGGAGCTCAGTTATGAAAAAAATAATAAATAAGTTATCAATTACATTCTTTCTATCAGCAATTTTTGCTGGTGAGCTTGAACTAGGGTCAACTATCCCTTTGGCTGATATTAAAATGATGGATATAAGTGGGAAGATGATTTCTTTAAATGATGTAAAAATGGAAAATGGACTATTGGTAAACTTTTCTTGTAATACTTGCCCATGGGTAGTTGCATGGCAAAATCGATATAATTCATTAGCAGAAGAAAGTAATAAAAATAAGATTGGCTTTATTACTGTAAATCCAAATACGCGAATTCGAGATAGGGGTGAAGGATTATCTGACATGCGTGATTTTGCTAAAAAATATAAACATGACTTTCTTTATGCTCTAGATAAAGAAGCTAAATTAGCAGAAGCATTCGGAGCTACAAAGACACCTCATATATATCTCTTCAATGGTGAAGGTAAGTTAGTTTATCGAGGAGCTATTGATGATAACGCTCGAAAACCTAAAAAAGTGAAAAATAAGTATCTTTTTAATGCAATTAAAGCTGTTGCTAATGGTGATAATATTGATTTAGCAGAAACGAAGGCTTTAGGGTGCGCAATTAAATTTGCTAAAAAATAAATAAACTAATGAATTATAAGAACATAATGGTTGGATTGTGCGGAAGAGGAGATGAATCGGCTGTTATTTTGGAAGCAATTAAAATTGCTAATGGGGGTCACATAACATTTATTCATATAAATGATCCTCATGCTGGTGAAATGTCAATGATGATGGATGCGCTTGATAAAAAAATCACTGAATCTGATGTGCTTTCTTGGATATCAAAAGTTGATAAATCTATTGTAGAAAATTGTTCAATATTAATTAAATCAGATAACTCAATACCAAAAGCTATTTATAAGGCATCTGAGGGAAAAGATTTAGTTGTTCTTGGCCATAGAAAACAAAGTTTCTTTAAAGAAAACTTTTTTGATTCAATTGATGAAGGTATTGTTAATAAAGTACTTTGTCCTGTGCTTGTTATTCCTAAATAAAAAATTAACTTAATACATAATTTTTGATATAATTTCCTTTGCTTTTAAATAAGCTATCATCATGAATCCTCGAAAAATTACTTTAATTACTTTAGTTTTAGTTTCTTTTGTTTTTGCAGAAGAATTAATAATTGACCTTAAAACATTTCCTCGCCCAACTATGACTACTACTCGATTAAAAGGTGAAATTATTATTGATGGATTTATAAATGAAAATGAATGGATGCTCGCAGATTCCATTTCCGATTTTTATCAATCACAACCAATTCCTGGTGCAACAGCGACTGAAAAAACAGTTGTTAGAGTACTTTATGATGATCAATTTTTATATGTTTCTGCTGTATTGTATGATTCAAACCCTGATCAAATAATTATTGAAAGCCTTGAAGAAGATTTCGAATCTCAAGACAATGATGCTTTTGCTATCATGTTAGATACTTTCAATGATAATAAAAGTGGATATGCTTTTCTATTTAACCCTGCTGGCGCTATTAAAGATATGTACATTGATAATGATGGTACAAACATCAATCGTGCCTGGGAAGGTATTGTAAAGCCTAAAACTTCTATTCAATCGCATGGCTGGGAAATAGAACTTGCATTTCCTTTGACTAGCTTAAGGTTTAATCCTAGTGATGGTGAACAAGAATGGGGAATTAACTTTCTTAGAAGAATAAGAAGAAAAGGTGAAGATGTTTATTGGAGTCCTATTGAACCATACGAAAAACTATTAACAGTTTCTAAAGCTGGTACATTAGAAGGATTAATAGATATTAGGCCGGGAAGAAATTTGCAGATAAAACCATTTTTAGTTGGTAATAAAGTTAATGCAGATGAGAGTTCTGATAATTCTGATTTTGGTCTTGATACGAAATTTAGTGTAACTCCAAGTCTAACATTGGATCTTACGTATAATACAGATTTTTCACAGGTAGATTCAGATGAAGAGAGAGTTAATTTGACACGCTTTCCTTTATTTTTTCCAGAAAAACGAGATTTTTTTCTTGAGAATGCAAGTTTATTTGAATTTGGTGATATTTCTAATTACTTATATAGAATGAAGCCAAATAAATATGGGCGTTCATTTACAATGTTTCATAGTAGGAGAATTGGTTTAGAAGATGGTATGCAGATTCCAATATCTGGAGGAGGTAGATTAAGTGGAAAGATTGGAAACTTTGACATTGGACTGTTAAACATGATTTCTGAATCAAAAGGAGATGCTCCAAGAACTGACTATAATGTTGCGCGTGTGAAAAGCAATTTTCTTAAAAAATCAAATTTTGGGGCCATATTTATTAATAGAAATTCAGTAGGTGCTTTACGTGATCATCAATCAATGGGAGTAGACTTAAATCTTAATGTAAATAAACTTTTAGTTTATTCGTATTTAGCAAAAACTGATAATGATGAAATTTCCAAAAATAATTTAGCAGGTCGCGTTGCAGTTGCGTGGAGAGATAATAAATGGGATTTAGCAGCTTATTATAAAAAGATTGATGAAAATTTTGATCCAACTGTGGGGTTCATTCAAAGAACTAATGTTACTGAAACATTTGCAACAATAGGCAGGCATAAACGTTATACTTCTGGGAAAATTTTATCAATTAACCCATATTTATTTATAAACCAGTTTGACAATCTAAATGGTTACATGGAGTCTCGTGCTTTAAAAGCTGGTTTAGATATTCAATTTATGAATAGATCCATGGTTTTTGCTGGACTTACTCAAACTGATGAAGTTATAAAAGATTCATTTGACCTTTACGGAGCTGAGGTTCCAGTTGGTGAATATAAATTTAATAATCTTAGTATTTACTTTAGAGGAGATCGAACTAAAAATATATCATTTAATGGAAATGCTAGTGTAGGGCAATATTTTAATGGAACAAGAAATTCATATGGAGTTTCTGCTACTATTAAAAGAGGCTATAGATTTAGTGTAAATATGGGATTAAATAAGAACCTTGTTAAGTTTCCAGGGATTTCGGTTAATGCAGATATTTATACCTTAAAGATTAAGTATAATCATTCTGTTAAACTTTTTAACACACTATATTTTCAGTATAACGGAGCAGAAGATAAACTTGTTACAAATTTTAGAATGAATTTGATTCATGCTCCATTAAGCGACTTATTTTTAGTCTACTCCAATATTTCAGACCTAAGCAGTGATGAAAAAGCTACAGGAATGATAGCCCTCAAATTCACTAAATTATTTTCTTTATAGCTACTAATCATTTGCTTAGTTTTGTTAGTAATATTACTAAATATTTATTATTCATTTAATTGTTAAAAAGAATCAATTTTAGTCATAAAATAAACCAATAAATATTAAGTTTATTTATTTATAATGTTAATTAATAAGGTAAAATAAAATGAGATTATTTCTAATTATTGTTAGTACAAGTTTTCTAATCAGTTGTAGTAGTGAGAAAACTATAGCTGAACTTAAACTTGATACTATGCAATGCCTAATGTGCTCTATAAATGTTGAAGAAGCAATCGCAGATTTAGATGGAGTAAAGAAAATTGAAGTTGATTTGAAGTCAAAATCTGGTAAAGTTACCTATAAAGCATCATTGATAGATCTGAAAACAATTGAAGAAGCTATTGTATCAATAGGTTACGATGTTAATGACAAAGTTGCCGATCCAGATGCATATGAGAAATTAGAGATTTGTTGTAAAAAACCAAAAGATGTTGATTTAGATTGAAAAAAATTATATTTTTTTCTTTTTTTCTTATAAGTTGTAGTTCAAAAGATTTCAAACTTCCCTCAATAAAATCTGAAAGTCGTTATCCTCGTTTAAGTCCAACAAAAAATAATGGCATGTTAATGTCTTGGTTTGAGAAAATAGATTCTTTGAATTGGGCAATTAATTGGTCTGAGTTTTCTGATGGAGAATGGTCAAAAAACCAAACTATCTCAAAAGATAAAGATTACTTTGTAAATTGGGCAGACTTTCCTTCTATATATCATTTTGGAGGCGATACAATTGCTGCACATTGGCTCCAAAAGTCAGGACAAGGTTCTTATGATTATGATATAAAAGTTATTACTTCATACGATCGTGGGAATAATTGGAGTAAACCTAAAACTCCTCATCTTGATGGTGTTAAAGGTGAACATGGTTTTGTCTCTTTTTTTAAAAATCTAAATGATCAACTTGGTTTAGTTTGGCTTGATGGTAGAAATATGGGAGGATCTCATAGTGAAGATGAATATGGCTCGATGAATCTTTACCAAACAACATTTACTTCTAATGGTGAATTAAATTTAGAAATGCGAATTGATGATATGGTTTGTGAATGCTGTCCAACATCAGCAATTAGAACAGAAAATGCATTATTAATTGCTTACCGGAATCGTTCTGTAAAAGAAATTAGAGATATAAATATTATAAGATATTCAAAAGGAACGTGGTATGAACCTTATGCAGTTAATAAAGATAATTGGGAAATTGCTGGTTGTCCTGTAAATGGACCTATGTTGGCAAACTATGAAAATGAGTTAGCTATTGCATGGTATACTTCACCCAATCAAACACCGACGGTGAGCGTATCATTCTCTATGAATGAAGGTGAATCTTTTGAAGCACCATTCAAAGTTGACTTATCACAACCAATAGGGCGTGTAGACTTAATTTGGATAAATAATAATGAAGTAATAGTTAGCTGGATTGAGTATTCAGATTCAACAACAAATATTTTAGCAAGAATAGTTTCAAAGAATGGGAAAATGTATCAACCTCAAATTATTTCAAAAGTTGAGCCAGGTCGCGTCTCTGGATATCCACAAATGGAAATAGTTGATGATCAACTATTTTTTGCTTGGACAGAAAGTGGAGTTGAAGGCGGAATAAAATCCAAATGGGTTTCTGTGTTAGAATTTCGTTAAAATAGACCTTCCTTTAAAGTTAGTATGTTGTAAATTCTACTAACAATCATGCGTTTGATTTACCTCTGGACATCACGATTAATCCTAACTATTTCACTGGTAGGGATATTACCAGTATCCAATCAGTCTGCCATTGTTCAAGCTCAATCAAAGAAAAAAAACCCTGCTCAAGCCTCAAAGTACGCTAAAAGAGCAAACACAAAAGCAAAGAAAAAAGATTATCGTGGAGCTCTTTCTGATTATAAAAGAGCATACAAATTAAATCCTACTTCAAACTATAAAAAGAGAGTACAACAATTAACTTCTCTTGCTAAAAAACAAAGTGGAAGTAATAAATCTTCAAAAAGACCTTCAAAAAAACAGATTGCTCAAGCATCTGCATACAGTAAACGCGGTAACTCTAAAGCTAAGAAAAAAAATTATGCAGGAGCTTTAAAAGATTTTCAAAAAGCTTATCAATTAAATTCATCTAGCTCAAATAAGAAGAAGATCCAACAGCTGCAATCAATTTTGAGAAAAACGGGTACGAATGTTGCTTCAAAAGCTACAAAAGCGAAAGTTCCAAAATTGTCAGATATTCCCAGAATTAGCCCTGTTAAATATGCTAATGATATTTACAACATAGCTGAAGGGTTTGAGTTAAGTTCAAGAAATCTAGCTAAGGCTACAAGTTTCATAGATAATAAAAATTCGAAAAAGATTGAACGTGCAACAATGCGTGTTGCTCCTTCAACCGCTGATTTAGAAAAAGCAGCAAAATCAGAACCAAATGATTTTAGAAAACAAATAGATTTAGCACGCAATTATGAAGCAAATGGACAATTTGAATATGCAAAAGAAATTTATTTAAAAATGGCTTCTCAACATTCTTCAAATGCTAATGCACATTTCCATTTGGGTTCTTTTTATGCTCGTTTTGGTCAAATGACAAAAGCACGTAATTCGTTTGATGAAGCATTAGATGTTCAACCTAATCATAGAGCAACCATTGAATCTATGGCTACTTTATTTGGAACTGCTGAAAACCTTTCATTGTCTAATGATATTTTAACTAAATCAGCTAATAAAGACCCTAATGGACCAGCAAGGCGAATGCAATCTATAAGAAGAAGTTTAGATGAAAGAAATTTTGAATATGCAGCTAAATTAGCAAAAGGTGGTCAAGATATCTTTCCAAGGCAAAGTGGATTCATTTTTCTTAAAGGAATGGCTTTTCAAGGTATGGGCAATATGGAAAAAGCAAAAGCGAGTTACCAAGAATCAATTAAAAAAGATCCAGGGCATCACGAATCTTATGTTGCTTTAGCTAATCTTTATTTTGATCAAGGAAAACATATATATGCTGCTTTAACATATGCTGATGCAATTCGTTTAGACCCCTCGGATACTAAATCTAGATTCAAGCAAGGTTTAAGCTATTTTAAAGGTAGTGAATGGGGTAGAGCTTCTTCTTCTTGGGAAGACTTGTTACATTATGATCCACATAATATTGAAGTAAAATCTTTATTACCTCAGGCATATTATATTTTAGCAGTAGAATATAACCGAAATGGTCAGTCTGGATTAGGCCAAACTTCTTTTCGTAAAGCACTAAGTATTAATAAAAACTCAGGGGCTTGGTTACCTGGATCAATGAACACTTTAGGTGGATATTATAGAGATAAAAGTATGTATAGAGAGTCACTTTCTGCTTTTCAAGAGGCTATTGAATTAAACCCTACAAGTGCTGATAATTATCTTGGATTAGGAATTACATATTGGAAGATGAAAGAAACTGGTTTAGCTAAAGCAGCTTGGTCACGTTCAATGGAATTAAATCCTGTGAATAATGATTCACGTGGTTGGCTTTTGCTTGCCGGCAAAACTGCAAGCTAAGATTCTTCTATTATTAAATAGTATCACAATATATAATGAAGCTTATTTTTCTTATAATTCCATTTTCTTTATTACTCAATGCACAACATCCTGGAGATAATATTGTTAGACAAGGGGGAAATGCATTTTATAATTATGAATTCGAAAGAAGTATTGAAATTCTTGGAAAGGCTAGAAAAGATTATCCTGACCATCCAGGTGTCCATATTGCGTGGGCAGCAGCACATTGGAGGAAAGATGAAGCGGAATTATCTTTAGAAGAAATTTATACTAATTTTGATAATAATCTTAAAGATGTAGAATCAATATATGATTCTCTTTTATCAATTTATCCTGATAATCCAGAGTACATGCTTTATTATGGTTGCGCTCTAGGTTTAAAAGCTCGAATTTTATTAGGGCAAAAAAAATGGATTTCAACTTTTTTTTCTGCATATAGAGGTTTTCGTATAATTCAAAAAGCAGCA
>Ga0066606_10002207_pt1 | contig 11501 bp, 10 predicted proteins | sample SaaInlV_DNA_100m_FD_60386 | JGI IMG/M metagenome (GOLD analysis project Ga0066606, IMG submission 60386) | Marine microbial communities from expanding oxygen minimum zones in the Saanich Inlet - SI075_LV_DNA_100m | ecosystem: Environmental > Aquatic > Marine > Unclassified | place: British... | reverse complement strand
GTGGTGGAGTCGGCACGGCGATGAAAACGACGTCCGATTTCTCCACCCCCTCCGCCGTGCTCGCGGTGAAGTTGAGTCGTCCCTCGGCTACATTCTTTTTGACCATCTCCTCGAGGCCCGGCTCGAAGATTGGGATACCGCCGCCCTGCAGCAACTTGACCTTGGCTTCGTCGCAATCAACGCAGATGACATTGTGGCCGACCTCGGCAAAACAAGCGCCGGTCACCAAACCGACATAGCCTGTTCCAATGATTGCGATGTTCACGACTCAGCCTGAGTTACTTGTTACCCGGGGCGACTGGCGCTGGCAGAGCAACAGGTGCTTCCGGCTTGGGTGCAACGGGAGTCGCCGGCTTGGCCACCTCGGCCGGCGGCACCGGTGCCGGTTTTGGTTTTTCCACAAGCGGATCGAGCTTGATTTGCGTCGCCTCAAGCAGCGACGTCGCTCGATCCTTGATAATGGCCTTGGCCGAGTTGGTCAAACTTTGGTACGTGCTAATTACATTCGCCTCAGCGTCTGTGGCTTCCTGGCAAACCGCCTGGCCAAGCTTGGCTTGATCCGCCCAAAACCCATCGGGGTATTGGGCACGGTAGCTTTTGAATGCCGCCTGTGCCTTGTCGTAATCCGCCGCTTCAAGCCACGTTTTGGCGCTCAGGATCAATGCCCGCTCGGCGACAGGCTTGCCAGCCTGACCGGTGCTCACCTTCTCGTAAGCCTCGGCGATTTCTACCAAGTTCGTCGCGTCCAGATTCTGGACAGCGAATAGCGACGACTCAGAGGCGGCCCGCATTTCTGCCTTGTTTTTGTTCCACCACTGGTACGCTCCCACGCCAATCATGACTGCCAACGCGCCGCTAAACAGTTTGCTCTTGTTTTGTTCAAACCACTCGGCACCGTGGTACATTATATCTGGTTCGCTAGACTCGCTCATAAACAGGTCGGGAATCAATTGCAGAACAGGGCGATAAGACAAGCCAAAACAGCTAAAAACGGTTTTTTGTCAGCCATTAGCCACCAGTTGTCGAAGCACGTAGGAGAGGATGCCGCCGTGCCGGTAGTACTCAACCTCGATGTCGGTATCGATCCGGCAACATACCGGCACTTCCTCGCTCGAGCCATCCGCACGGGTGATTCGCAGCGTCAACTCCTGCTGCGCCTTGAGGTCATCGCTCAAACCAAGTACGTCAAATTGTTCCGTGCCGTTAAGCCGCAAACTCTCTACACCGCTCCCCTCGTGGAATTGCAACGGCAACACACCCATGCCAATCAGGTTCGACCGGTGAATGCGCTCGAAGCTCTCGCAAACGACCGCGCGCACGCCTAGTAGGCGCGTGCCCTTGGCCGCCCAGTCGCGCGAGCTGCCAGTGCCGTATTCCTTGCCTCCGATGACGACAAGCTCCGTGCCATCTTCGCGGTACTTCGCCGCGGCGTCGAAGATGTCCATCGTCTCTCCGCTTGGCTGATGCCGTGTGACACCGCCCTCGGTGCCGGGTGCCATTAAATTCTTGATGCGCACGTTGGCGAACGTGCCGCGCGTCATCACGCGGTCGTTACCCCGGCGCGAGCCGTAACTGTTGAAACTTGCCTGCTCGACGCCGTTGTCCACGAGGTAACGCCCTGCCGGCGAGTCGATCTTGATCGCGCCCGCGGGGGAAATGTGGTCGGTCGTCACCGAGTCGCCGAACACACCAAGCGGCCGCGCGCCGACTATCTCGGTGATCGCGTCGGCCTCCATTCCGAAGTCCTCGAAAAACGGCGGCTCTTGAATGTACGTGCTCGCGTCGTCCCACTCGTAGGCGTGCCCGATGCTCGACGGAATATCGTTCCACTTCGGGTTTTGATCGGCGAAGTTGCTATAAAGTTTGCGGAACACTTCCGGCTGGAGCGCTGTCTGCATGTGGTTGCGCACTTCGTCCAAGCTTGGCCAAAGATCACGTAAAAACACATCCGAGCCGTCCTCCGCTTGGCCAAGCGGCTCGGTCGTCAAGTCGATGTTCACGCGCCCGGCCAGCGCGTACGCCACCACGAGCGGCGGCGACATCAGGAAGTTGCCGCGCACGTTTTGGTGCACACGTGCCTCGAAGTTGCGGTTGCCGGAAAGCACCGAGGCGGCAATGATATTGTTGTCGAGAATTGCCTTCTCAATCGCGGCATCAAGCGGGCCGGAGTTGCCGATGCACGTGGTGCAGCCGTATCCAACGAGGTTGAAACCAAGTTGATCGAGGTACGGTTGCAACCCGGTTTTATCGAGGTAATCGCTGACCACGCGCGAGCCCGGCGCGAGCGACGCCTTCACCAACGGCGCCAATTTCAAGCCGCGTTCGATCGCCTTTTTCGCCAGGAGCCCAGCCGCCAGCATCACACTTGGATTAGATGTGTTCGTGCAACTCGTGATCGCGGCGATGACCACGTCGCCATGGTCAAGCACGGCGGTGCCGTTGCCATGCACAGGCACGGCGGCGGTGATCCCAGCCAAGTCGGCGGCGTCACGACCAAAGCCGCCGTCGGCGACCGACTTGGAAAAAAGTTCCTCGAACTTTCTACCGAGGTTCGGAACCTCGATACGATCCTGCGGACGCTTCGGCCCGGCCACGCTTGGCTGAATCGAACCCAGCTCGAGCGCGAGGTTCACCGAGTAATCGATCTCTCCCTCTCCCGGGATGCCGAACAGCCCTTGGGCCTTATAATAATTCTCGTAAGTCGCGCAATGCTCCGCGGCGCGGCCGGTGGCACGGAGGTAGTTTACCGTCTCTTCGTCGATCGGAAAAAAGCCCATCGTCGCGCCATACTCGGGCGCCATGTTGGCGATGGTTGCCCGATCCGTCAGCGGCAATTGCTTCGCGCCGTCGCCGTAAAACTCGACGAACTTCCCGACCACTTTCGCCTCGCGCAGCATCTCGGTGACGGTCAACGCCAAGTCGGTCGCGGTGACTCCCTCGCTCAGCGCACCGTCGAGCCGAACGCCGACCACGTCCGGCGTCAAAAAGTAAACCGGCTGGCCCAGCATTCCCGCCTCGGCCTCGATGCCACCGACGCCCCAACCGACGATGCCCAAGCCGTTAATCATCGTCGTGTGCGAGTCGGTGCCGACCAGCGTGTCCGGGTAGTGGACGCCGTCCGTATTGCTCAGCACGCCTCGAGCGAGAAACTCAAGATTGACTTGGTGCACGATGCCGATGCCCGGCGGCACAACCTTGAACGTGTCGAACGCCTGCATGCCCCATTTCAAAAACTGGTAACGCTCTCGGTTGCGAGTGAACTCCAAGTCGAGATTCTTGTCCATCGCATCCGCCGACCCGGCGAAGTCCACCTGAACTGAGTGGTCGACCACCAAGTCTACCGGCACCAACGGCTCGATGATCTTCGGGTCTTTGCCCAAGCGCGCCGCCACCGACCGCATCGCGGCCAAGTCCACCAGCAACGGCACACCGGTGAAATCCTGCAAGACGATCCGGGCAACAGTGAACGGAACCTCCTCCGTGCGCTGCGCCTTGGCCTGCCACCCAGCGAGTTGGCGGATGTTCTCCTCCGTCACCTTTTGGCCGTCGCAATTGCGCAGCACCGACTCCAAAACCAGACGGATACAAACCGGGAGGCGAGAGACATCGCCCAAGCCGGCATCAGCAAGCGCCGGTAGCGAGTAAAATTTACCCTGTTGACCATTCCCGAGATCAAACGAACGCAACGAATTAAACGCATTATAACTCATAAAAAACAAAGCGACGAACGTCGCGTTGTCACAAGAAGATGAATCCCCCAAGGCCCAATGTCAACGACAGCACTTGACCAAGGGCCTGGTTTAGCGGACGCCTACTTGGCCGGTTTTGGGGCTGTACACGTATCGCATGCCCCGAGGGGGTCGCGGCGGTCTTGGGAAGTAGCCTTCGGTCACCAATTCGTTAAGAGCCTTGGGATATCGACCTTCCACAGCTTGGAATTGCTTGATGGCGTTTTGGATATTGGCCAAGTTGAGGCTTTTCTCGGACGATTTCTTGGCTTTGCCGACTGCGCCGACGTAGTCCAATGGCGCGGTCAACGGATTGCCGGCTGAGGATGATTCCTCTTTTTCGGGCGCTTGATCCTTGGGTGTCTCACTCGAACCTCCGCAGGCACACAGGCCAATCGCCAGTGTAAGTGAGGTTATCCAGATTGTTTTCATAACAGCGGAAATGTTGTCTTGAGCGCGTGGATTGTCAATCGGCATTATGCGGCTTTGGCTGGGCCTGCCGCCACTCTTTCCGGTTCACTTTTTTTGGCGATTGAATGTGGACGAATGCCCCCTTTTTGTTGCCGACAACGATGTCCGGCCAGCCGTCGGCGTTCATGTCGGTGGCCATCACTTGTGTACCGATGCCAGAGTCGTTGTCGATGAGATGCGGAACCCAATCGACGCCGCGCTTTTTCGTGCGGCGCAGCTCGAACCAGTACAGCACTGCCGCTGCGTTCGGCTCAGCGTCGCCGCGCGGGCCGTGCGCCCAAAATCGCTTGCCAGTCACGATGTCCAGCAATCCGTCCCGATTCATGTCCACAAGATCGATCCCGTGCAGTTGACTGAACTTAACGCCGTACCGGTTCTCCTCCGGCTTAGCGTTCATGAATGTGTGCGCGACGAATGTGATGCCGCCGTCTTTCGGCTGGTTTTCGTACCAGCACAAACCGTAGCCGTGCGCAGCGAGCGAGGTGATCACGTCGTTGTCACCGTCGCCGTCCACATCGTAGGCGTACATCTGCGCGCCACCGCCGGGCGAAAACGGGAACGCGTGAAACAGCCATTGCGGATCGCCCTCAAGCGACGCCGGTTGCTCCCACCATCCGTTTTTCTCCATGATGTCGCGGCGGCCGTCACCGTTGACATCCCCCACGCCCATGCCGTGCGTGAACCGCTGCCAACTGCCCTTGGGCGTGACACGGTGAACCGTCCACGGCTGATCCGGGTGATGCCGATTTGGCTCGGCGTAAATGAAGTGGCCTTCCGAGTTGCAGACAATCTCCGGCTTGCCGTCGCCGGTGATGTCGGTGAAGTGCGGCGACTCGTTGTCGGTGATGGCCAGCGCGATGTGCTTCTTCCAGTGGCCTAGTTTGCCTTTCGGGTTTTCGTACCACGGCGACTCCGCGCCGGGAAAGCCCAGCACGAGCACATCGTCCCACTCATCTCCGTTGATGTCGTAAACGAAGCACAAAAAATTCTGTGAGTAGGCGTTGCGCCCACTCAGCGCACCGGCGAAACCGGGCACGGTGGTTTCCTTGCCATCGGCGCCCTTCAGCTTGAACGACTCGGTGGCGGGATAAATCTCGTGGCGCTGCTTGTAGTCCGGCCCGGCGTGCCAGTAAGGCCCGACAACGAGATCGGCGTGCCCGTCGCGGTTGAAATCCCCGGCGGCACCGCCCTCGGCCCAAAAGTGCGGAGTGGCTTGGTGTTTCGTCCAAGTGTGAATGTGATAATCCCGCGCTTGGCCAAGCGAGGCGGCCAAGACCAGTCCGGCGACAACAAAAGGAGAATGGCACATGCAGCATTTTTGGCACCGTCGCCCGGCGCGGTCAAGCGGCGCGGGACACATCTCACTCGCCGCGCTTGGCCAAGTTTGTTATCCTGTCGGCGGATGATTGGACGCTACACCCGTCCCGAGATGCGGGACATCTGGACTGAACAGCGAAAGCTAGAAATCTGGCTGGAGATTGAGTTGCTCGCCGCCGAGGCGCTCTGCAGCGAGAGTCTCGTGCCAAAGGCACACCTTAAGCAAATGAAGGCCAAGGCGGCGTTTAGCATCGCGCGCTGCCGTGAACTTGAGAGCACGCTCAACCACGACGTCATCGCGTTCACCACAAACGTCAGCGAGAATATCGGCGAACCAGCGAGCCGCTGGCTGCACTATGGGCTGACGAGCAGCGACATCATCGACACCACGTTTGCGGTGCAAATGAGCGAGTCGGTGAAAATTCTCATCGCCGACGTGAAGCGCCTCCGCAAAATCATTGCCGCCAAGGCGCGCAAGCACAAGTTCACGCCGATGATCGGCCGCAGCCACGGCATCAATGCCGAGCCGACGACGTTCGGCCTCAAGATGGCGCTGATGTTCGACGAGTTTGGCCGCGCGCTCGAGCGACTCGAGACCCTCAAGCCGCGCGTTGCCATCGGCAAACTCTCCGGCGCTGTCGGCACCAACGCCCACCTCTCACCAAAGATCGAGTCGTTCGTTTGCCGCAAGCTTGGCCTCAAGGCCGCGCCGATCGCGACACAGGTTGTACAGCGGGATATTCACGCCGAGTTCATGACGACAGTCGCTCTTGTCGGTGCGAGCATTGAGCGGTGGGCGACCGAGTTCCGGCACCTCCAGCGCACCGAGGTACTCGAGGCCGAGGAGTATTTTGCCAAGGGCCAAAAAGGTTCGAGTGCTATGCCGCACAAGCGCAACCCCATCACCGGCGAACGCCTCACCGGCCTGGCCCGCGTGCTGCGCGGCAACGCGCTCGCCGCGCTCGAGAACGTCGCCCTTTGGCACGAACGCGACATCAGCCACAGCTCCGTCGAGCGCGTGATTTTCCCTGACTCCTGCACGCTGCTCAACTACATGCTCAACAAGCTGACCAATCTCACCAAGGGATTGATCGTGTACCCGAAAAACATGCTCAAAAACCTTGGCCAATCGCTGGGCATGTGGAACTCGCAGTCGGTGCTGCTCGCGCTCATCCGCAAGGGACTCACCCGCGAAGAGTCGTACTCGCTCGTCCAGCGCAACGCCATGGAGACGTGGAAAACCAAGCACGACGGCCGCAACGACGCCGATTTCCTCACGCAACTGCTGTCAGACCCCGAGGTCGCCAAACATTTCAAAAAAGGCGAACTGGAAAGCATCTGCACCACTGATTTCCACTACAAACACATCGAGTCACGCTTCAAAAAACTTGGGCTGTGAACCATGCCCTCGACAACAAAACTATCGTCATCGTCGGCGGGACGACGGGGCTAGGCTTGGCCTCGGCCAAGGCGTTCGTCGGCGAGGGGGCGCGAGTGGTCTTAGTCGGACGAAATGCCGACAGTGTGAGCCAAGCGGAGTCGGCACTTGGCCAAGCGGCTCGCGGCTTGACCGGTGACGCGACCGACCCGAAAACCACCGCCGAGGCGATCGGCTTGGCCAAGCGGGAGTTCGGTGGATTCGACGGCCTGTATCACGTTGCCGGTGGCAGCGGGCGCAGCATGGGCGACGGCCCCCTGCACGAGATCAGCGACGACGGTTGGAGGCAAACGATCGACCTGAATCTCACCTCAGCCTTCAACTCGAACCGCGCCGCCCTTCGGGAGTTCGCTGCGCTTGGCCAAGGTGGCGTGATTCTCAATATGACTTCCGTGCTGCCCGACTCCCCTGCACCGAAATATTTTGCAACGCACGCCTACGCGGCGGCCAAGGCGGGGATCGTTGGCCTCACCAAATCGGCGGCGGCGCACTACGCCACGCAAAACATCCGAGTGAACGCCGTCGCGCCGGCGCTGGTTGCCACGCCGATGTCCGGCCGCGCCCAAGCGAACGACGAAATCATGAGCTTCATCAAATACAAACAACCGCTGGATGGCGGCCGGATCGGCGTGCCGGAGGACTTAGACGGCGCGGCGGTTTTCCTGATGTCCGACGCCGCCAAGTTCGTCACCGGCCAAGTGCTGGCGGTCGATGGCGGCTGGAGTGTCAGCGAGGGGATCGAATGAGTTACACAATCGGGATCGACCTCGGCGGCTCATGCGTCAAGGCAGTCGTCGTCATGCCGGACGGCAAAACGTTGACCAACCACAATCTACCCTTCGACGCCGAGGCGGATATGGAGTGGGCCAATCGCCTCCGTGAACTCGTTCAATCAATCGAGGAGAATCAGGACGGCAAGCCGGACAACATGGGTTTTTCGGCGCCGGGGCTGGCGGCACCGGACGGCAGTTGCATCACACACATGCCGGTACGGCTTGAGGGTCTTGTCGGCTTGAATTGGCAAAAGTTTTTTGATTTCGGCAAGGCGATCCCGGTGTTGAACGACGGCCACGCCGCCCTCCTCGGCGAAGCTTGGCTCGGGGCGGCGAAGGGATTCCAGACCGTCATCCTGCTGACGCTTGGTACGGGCGTTGGCGGCGCGGCGCTCGTCGAAGGCAAGCTGCTGCGAGGGCGCACCGGCAAAGCCGGTCACTTTGCCCACACCAGCCTTGGCCCGGACGGCCCACAGGACGATTGCGGATGCCCTAGCAGCCTCGAGTTGGCGATTGGCAACTGCAGCATTCCGGAGCGATCCAACGGCCGTTTCACCCACACATGGGAAATGATGGATGCGATTGAGAACGGCGACGACGAGGCGGAGGAAATTTGGCTCAAGTCGGTCAAGGGACTGGCTACGGCAATCTGTTCGTTCTCAAACATCCTCGACCCGGAGGCGGTCATCCTCGGCGGCGGAATTGCCAAGGCCGGCGACCGGCTTTTCGTGCCGCTGCGAGAGCACCTCGAGCCACTGCTCTGGAAGACGGACAACTACGAACTGAAGCTGCTGCCTGCGCAACTGGGCGACCTCGCCGGTGCGTACGGGGCCGCCGCCAACGCAATGGGAGTTTAAATATCGAGCAGGGACTCGGCTGCGGCCACCGATGCGGCCTCATTTTCCTGGAGGATAGTTTGCCATCCGCGGCTCTTGCCGGTCTCTATGTTTTCCGGCCGGTCATCGATGTACAATATCGACGCACCTGACTCGCCGGTTCGCTGCTCGACGACTTCGTAAATTGGCGTGTCCGGCTTCATACCTCCCTCCTCGAACGACAAAACATAATTGTCAAACACACTGTAAAACGGAAACCCTTCGCGGATGTGTCCGATCGCAATTTCGTTGGTGTTGGAAAAAACGCAGGTCGGAATGCCGTACGGTTTCAATCGCTCGAAAAACTCGATCATCGTTTCCATCGGCGAAAAAATATCGGCGAAGATGCTGACGAACTCCGAACGGTCGCCGCGAAAACCGGCGCCATCCCGGATAGCCACATAAAACTCATCGGTCGTAATCTTGCCGGACTCGTAATCAATCTGCATCGGTGAGTCGACCAAGCGCTGGATTTCTTCCAAGCCGGCTTCGCTGCGCTTGGCAAACCGGCGAATGGCAATGCTGTAATCAAAATCGACCAGCACCTTTCCGAGGTCAAAAACAACAACCTTTGGTTCGTTCATGATTTACTAAGCGTCAAGCTCACGGCGGCCCTTGAGCGCCTGGCTCAGTGTCAACTCGTCGGCGAATTCCAGCCCGCTCCCCGCCGGCAAGCCGTGCGCAATGCGCGTTACTTTCACACCGGGCTTGGCCAACCGCTTGGCCAAGTAGAACCCGGTGGCATCACCTTCGACATCGGTACCCAGCGCGATGATGACTTCGTCCATTGTCCCGTTGGCCAAGCGCAGCTCGAGTTGGGCCACCCGTAATTCCTCCGGGCCAATGCCGTTCATCGGTGAGATTTTGCCGCCTAGCACGTGGTAGTGGCCGCGGAACGCGCCGGACTTTTCAACGTTCAAAATATCGACCGCGCGCTCGACGACGCAGACGGTACGCTCGTCGCGCGCCGGGTTGGCGCAAATACTGCACGGCGACTTTTCAGCCAAGCCGCCGCACTGCGAGCACTCGATGATCTTGTCGCGTGAGGTGACGAGTACGCTGGCCAGGCGCCTGACCACGGCGGTGTCGGCCTGTATCAAATGAAGGGCAAGTCTCTCGGCGGAGCGCGGGCCGATGCCCGGTAGGCGGTTGAGTTCCGCCACCAACACCGCAAGCGGTTCGGGGAGCGAGGTCACGGGCCAATATCAGAGACCCGGCAAGCCCATTCCGCCGCCCATTCCGCCGGTGAGCTTGCCCATCTCGGAGGACTGCGTCTCGCGCCCCTTATCGAGCGCTTGGTTGACCGCACCGAGCACCATGTCCTCGAGCATCGAGATGTCATCCGCGTCCACTGCGTCGGGGTCGATCTGGATGGACTTGACCACGCCGTCGCAACTTGCGGTGACCTTGACCGCGCCGCCACCGCTTGAGGCCTCGACGAATTGATCGGCCAACTGCGCTTGAGCCTCCTGCATTTGCCGCTGCATCTTGGCGGCCTGTTTCATTAATTTACCAATGCTTGCCATGTTAAATTTTTTTGGGTCACTTACGCACCTCGACGATTCTGCCCCGGAACAGTTCCATCGCCTTTTGAATAAGCGGATCGTTTTTGAATTCCTCCGGGTCTAGCTTCACCGGTTGGGGAGCAGCCTTCGGCATCTCCGGCTTCGCGCGCACAGCTGCTGGCAGCTCATCAATCGGTTCGAGCACTGGAGCCGCTGTCCGGCCTCCCGGCGGCGGTTTGCTGGTGAAACTGAACTGCACATCCGCGTGGCCAAGCGCGGCGATTTGCTCCGAGAGCATCTCGTGGTTCCGCCGGTTGTCCACCAACGTGAGGTGCTCCTCGGTGACACCGATCACAAAGACCCCCTTTGAAAACGACACGGCGTGCGCCTGTTGAAAGTAGGTCTGCATGAACGGGCTGGCCTTGCTGGCGGCAGCGACGAGCTGCGCCCAAAGCACCTGCAAATCAAAGGCTTCCGTCGGCTTGGCGGGCGTTGGTTTGGGGGTTGGCTTGGTCGGCGCGCTTGACTTGGCGACCGGTTGCGGCGCGGCGGTGGGCACCGCTTGGCCGGTGGATGGCTGCTCGTTGTCACGTAGTTTCTGCAATTGGCCAAGCACCTCGTCGATGCCCAGCGCCGACATTGACTGCGCCGCCTTGAGCAGCGACACCTCGATCAAAATTTTTTTCGACGTGGCCAATCGCAACCGCCCTTCGCAGTCCGTCAACACATCCAGCACTCGAACCAGCGCCTGCTCGTTGCCTAGCTTGGCCCCGGCCTGGAGAGCGGCGGCCTCGGCTTCGCTGATCTCGAGCAGCGAAAGATCGCCCTTCGACACGACAAACACGAGGCGGTTTCGAAAGTGCCCCAACAGGTCGCCGACCAAGCGGCCGAGGTCTTTGCCTTGGCTGGCGAGCGCGTTGAGTTCGCTCAGCGTCGTCGTCGAGTCGCCGTTGAGGACAGCCTCAGCAAGCGCGAACAACTGCCCCTGCGCCGTCAGGCCGAACATCGAAAGCACGTCCGGCTCGGTGATGTTCTCGCCGCAAAAACTGATGAGCTGGTCGAGCGCCGACTCGGCGTCGCGCATGCAGCCTTCTGCGCCGCGCGCGATGGCGTACAAAGCCCCCTCGTCGATCGTCACTTTTTCCTCGCCGCAAATGTACTTGAGATGTTTGGCGATGAGGCTGACCGGAATGCGCCGGAGGTCGAAGCGTTGGCAGCGCGACATGATCGTCGGCAGCACTTTCTCCGGCTCGGTGGTGGCGAACATGAACTTCACGTGGGCCGGCGGCTCCTCCAGCGTCTTGAGCAGCGCGTTGAACGCCGCCGTGGTGAGCATGTGCACCTCGTCGATGATGTAGATTTTAAACTTCGACGAAGCCGGCGCGTACACGCAG
>Ga0066606_10002200_pt1 | contig 11540 bp, 9 predicted proteins | sample SaaInlV_DNA_100m_FD_60386 | JGI IMG/M metagenome (GOLD analysis project Ga0066606, IMG submission 60386) | Marine microbial communities from expanding oxygen minimum zones in the Saanich Inlet - SI075_LV_DNA_100m | ecosystem: Environmental > Aquatic > Marine > Unclassified | place: British... | reverse complement strand
CTCGGCGTTCGCGCGCTGTGGCCGGGACTGGTTGAAGGTATGGGATTCATCGGGTCAACCCAAATCCAGGGCCGCGCAACGCTTGTTGGTAACCTTTGCAATGCCTCACCCGCGGCTGATGGAGTTCCTGCCTTGGTAACGGCCAATGCGACCGCACGGGTATTCGGGCCGAGCGGATTCCGCGAGTGTAGAGTTCTCGACATTCCCGTCGCTCCCGGGCTTACTTCGCTGAAAAAAGGTGAATTCATCACATCACTATATCTGCCGGCGAGACCGCAACTCGCTGCAGATGCCTATCTGAGATTTACGCCCAGAACCGAAATGGACATTGCCGTGACGTCGGCAGCTGTGAGTATTGCGCTGGACGCGGGGGGGGCGATCAGGGACGCGCAAGTTGCGTTGGGTGCGGTGGCACCAACCGTTCTGGATTTGCCCTCTGCGGCATCCGGATTGGTCGGATCAAAACTCGATGCGGCCACGCTTGATGATCTCAAAAATGCCGCCAGTTCGGCATGCAGACCAATCGATGACAAACGAGGAACTGCAACCTTTCGAACCAAAACGGCCGGCGTGCTTGCTCAGCGAGCCGCCAAGATTGCCTATCAAAGGGCCCAGGAAAAACTATGACACAGATCCAGGTATCAACCGAAATCAACGGCGACGATTACGAATTTATCTGCGAAGCGGACGAAAGCTTGCTTGATGTGCTCCGTGACAGGTTGCACCTAACCGGATCAAAGGAAGGGTGTGGAACTGGCGATTGTGGAGCTTGCAGTGTGACAATGAACGGGCGGCTGGTTTGTTCTTGCCTTGTTTTGGGTGCCGAAGCGGATGGTCAAAGTATTGAAACGATTGAAGGTATGGCGGACGGCGCAAATCTGCACCCCTTGCAGCGGATTTTTATTGAACAGGCTGCATTGCAATGTGGCGTCTGTACCCCGGGGATTTTGGTTGCAGCAAAGGCATTGTTGAATGTGAACCCAAATCCTACCGAGACCGAAATTCGATATTGGCTGGCGGGAAACCTTTGCCGTTGTACGGGATACGACAAAATCATCAGAGCGGTTCAATTGGCCGCGGCAGAACTGAGCGACTCATAAAATGACAAACCATTCTAGTATAAAACGTGACTTCAAGATCATCGGAAAACGTCTGCCTCGGCCGGATGGGATCGCCAAAGTTACGGGCGAAGCTTCCTATGGGGCGGATTTGCACGTTTCGGGTATGCTTCATGGTTGCATATTGCGTAGCCCTCACGCACATGCACGTATCATGGCAATTGATGTGTCGGACGCGATTGCCCTTACGGGTGTGAAGGCCGTCGTCACCTCGGAAGACTTCGAAACCAACTTGCCAGCCAAATTTCAGGACATTGCGGACAATTGCTTGGCTCGCGGCAAGGTTCTTTATGATGGTCATGCGGTCGCCGCCGTCGCTGCCGTGTCCAAGTCGATCGCAAAACAGGCATTGGGCCTGATTCAAGTCGAATACGAAGTTCTCCCTCATGTAACCGATGTGGATGCAGCGATGCTCGATGAAGCTCCGGTTCTGCACACCGGGCGCGCCCAGGAAACGGTACCTGCCAGGTACTCGGAAAACGTCACAAACTACATTGAATTCGGTCATGGTGATCTTGACGCCGGATTTGCCTCAGCAGATATCGTAATTGAACGCACCTATAAGACCGAGGCTGCCCATCAGGGATACATCGAACCCAATGCCTGCCTTGGGACTTTGACACCAGATGGTCGTGGGGATCTTTGGGTTTGCACCCAAGGCCAATACATGGTTCGGGAAAATTGTTGCAAAATCCTTGGTCTTGAGATCGGCAAACTAAGAGTCACTGCATCGGAAATCGGCGGCGGGTTTGGCGGCAAGACGACAACGTTCATCGAGCCGACCGCACTGGCGCTGTCGCGAAAAGCTGGAAAGCCAGTGAAACTGGTCCTGAACCGCGAGGAAGTCCTGCGCGCGACCGGGCCGACCGTGTCATCGTCAATTGACGTGAAAATCGGCATGACAAACGAAGGGCGCATGACGGCCGGGCAAGCGGCGGTAAGGTATCAGGGCGGCGCGTTTCCATGCGGAACCGCGAAGTTTGGCGCTCAAGCAGCCTTTGGGTGCTACGATCTTCCTGCGGTTCGCACAGAAGGCTATGGAGTGACCACCAACCGTCCAAAAGAGGCCCATTACCGTGCTCCGGGTGCCCCTCCCGCGGTCTATGCTGTTGAAAGTCTGATCGACGAGTTATGCTTGGAACTTGGCCTGGATCCGCTTGAAGTTCGCCTGATCAACGCCGCCCGTAAAGGAACAGTTGCATCGTATGGTCCAACCTTCAATGACATCGGCCTTGAAGCGATCCTTCAGAAGGTCGGTGAGCACCCGCATTACACAGCACCGATAGAAGCCAATCAGGCCCGCGGCCTGGCGTGTGGGTTTTGGTTCAATTTTGGTGGCGACACCAGTGTTTCGCTGAGCATCAATGCCGACGGAACTGCAAGTGTCGTCGAAGGCAATCCTGATATCGGTGGTTCGCGTGCATCCATTTCAATGATGGCTGCTGAGGAACTTGGAATTTCATACGAGAAAGTTCGAACCACAATAGCCGACACGGGATCACTTGGATTTAACAACGTGACCGACGGAAGCAGAGTTACCTTTGCTGTTGGCCTCGCGACGATCAAAGCGGCGCGCGCAGCGAAAGCGGAAATGTGCGCGAGGGTCGCCAAGATCTGGGGCATCGACGAAGATGCGGTGGAGTGGGTTGACGGATGCGTAAAACCATCTGGACCAAACGCTGGCGAGTTTCCACCAATGAGCCTGGTGGAAATTGCAGCGGTATCGAGCCAAACCGGCGGACCCATAGCCGGGCACCACGAAGTAAATGTTGATGGTGCTGGCGTTGGGTTTGGCGTTCATCTAGCCGATGTTGAAGTTGATCCAGAGACAGGCGCAACGAAGATCGTGCGCTACACAGCATTTCAGGACGCTGGCAAAGCAGTTCATCCTGACTATGTCGAAGGGCAGATGCAGGGCGGAGCTGTGCAAGGAATCGGCTGGGCCTTGAATGAAGAATATGTTTACGGGACCGACGGTAAATTGCAGAATGCCGGGTTTTTGGATTATCGAATGCCGGTTGCTTTCGACCTTCCATTTATTGACACGGTCATTCTGGAAATTCCAAACCCAGGCCATCCGTATGGAGTGCGTGGTGTCGGCGAAACGCCTATTGTTCCACCGCTCGCGGCGGTTTCGAACGCTGTCTCTCGTGCTGCAGGTGTTCGAATGAGAAGTTTGCCAATGTCTCCGCCGAAAGTTCTTGCCGCAATCTCAAAGGATTAGACGGATGGTTCGCGTCAAACTCTGGGGGTCACTACGAAAGTTTACAAACGGTGCGGAAACTGTTGAGATCGACGCACAAAACTTCAAACAACTCCTGGACTCACTCGCCAATCAATTCCCCGGGCTGCAAGCAGAGATCGATCGAGGGGTGTCGATGGCCTTGGACGGCGTAATCTATCGCGAGGCTTGGTTCACACCAATATCGCCAGAAAGCGAAGTAGTATTGATGCCCTACATGGAGGGTGGGTGATGCGGAGCAAAAACCATTTGGACACCAGCACAATTGCCAAATGCGCCGGAGCGCAGCTATGACCAAAGTCACCTACGTTCCAAAACCACGCTACGAAAATCCAATGGCTGAACGGCTTGGGCTGGGCGCGGACGACCTTAAACGCGAGTCAAAGCTGGCGAGGCTTTTGGAGGATTTGCAAGGAAAGATCCGCACACCAATTCAGGGGGTAGTGGAATGGCGTTACGCTGAAGCTGAAGAAACCGGCGCCCTGCCCTTGCCAAAGGGTTGGAACCAATGGCCGATCCTAACATCGCGCAGCGTTTGGGGCACAACACAAAAACACACGTGGCTGGTGGCGGAAATCACAATTCCCGAAGAGGCGCGCGGGGAAACGTTTGCGATCAATGTGACGTCGCATTGGCGGACCCAGCAAGGGTCGACTGACCCTCAATGCCTGGCCTATCTCAATGGTCGAATTGTACAGGCGATAGATGGAAATCACACCGAACTGGTTATTTCCTGTGAAGCAGTTCCGGGCGAGAAGCATCTAGTCCAGGTCAATGCCTTCACCTTCGACGAACGCCCCATGGTCGGGTTTCAAACTGATATGGTCCTGCGTGACGATCGCATCGAGGGCCTGTATCACGACCTGGAGACCGCCTTTGAAGTTGCGATCCAGCTGTCTCAAACCGATAGCCGTCGCCACGCCGTGTTGGATCGGATTGAACGGGCGCTCTACGCTCTGGACCGCCGTGAGGGGAACGTTGAAGCGTTGAAGACTTCGCTACCAGATGCAGAAAAAATTGCAGGCGAGATACACGAACTGGCTGGAGATGAAATGCAACCGGTTGTCAGTGCCTTCGGCCACACTCATCTGGATGTGGCATGGCTTTGGCGGATCAAGCATGTGCGCGACAAGACCGCGCGAAGCTTTGCAACCGCTCTCAACCTGATGGAGGAGTTCCCGAAATTTGTCTTTATGTACAACCAGTCAGTATTGTTCAATTTCCTAAAACAAGACTACCCCGAACTTTGGGATCGGGTAAAACAAAAGGTTCGTGACGGGCAATTCGAAGTTGACGGCGCAATGTGGGTTGAGCCAGACGTCAATATCAGTTCTGGCGAGGCCCTTGTCCGCCAGATCATGCACGGCCAGCAGTTTCATATGGAAGAGTTCGGGATCTCCCCAAAATGTGTCTGGTTGCCGGATACGTTTGGCTATTCGGCGGCATTGCCGCAGATCCTCGAAAAATCCGGCATCGAGTTTTTCGTCACTTCAAAACTTTCGTGGAACGATACGGACCGACACCCCTACGACAGCTTTTTCTGGCGCGGGATTGATGGTTCAAAGGTCAAATCCCTTTTGATTACCACTCAGGCGACTGAAGCTCCCGGTCAGAAAACCGTCTACAATTCGAAATTCACGGTTAGTGATATTCTCGGGACCTGGAAGCGCTATGAACCCAAGGCGCTGCATGACGAGGTCATGATCTGTTACGGGCATGGCGATGGGGGCGGCGGCCCCACGCGGTGCATGGTGCAACGTGGCGTGCGCATGGAGCGCGGTATCCCCGGCGCGCCAAAACTCAGGATGGAGGGATTACGACCATACCTTGAACGCCTCGGCAAGAAGATGGATGTCCACGTGGATGAGTTTCCGATCTGGAATGGCGAGCTTTACCTGCAATACCATCGCGGCACGCTAACTTCAGTTGCAAAAAACAAGAAAAACAACCGCAACGCCGAGCGCGCAATGCGTCAACTTGAATTCGCAGCCTCTGTGGCTTCAACTGCTAAGGGGTTTGATTATCCGCGTGACGCAATCCGCGACCTTTGGGACATCGTGCTCATAAACCAATTTCATGATATCTTGCCCGGAACATCCATTGCCTCCGTCTATGATGATAGCGACGCGGATTACGCCAAACTCTTTGCAGCCATGCAAAGCACGCAAGGGCCCTTTCAAGCGGCATTAAATACCATTTGTCCGCCTGGAGATGGACTCTTGCGGCTAGTAAATTTTACAAGCCAAAAGCGTGACGGCGAGCTCGTCGAGTTTCCCGCGGATGTCGATATTTCCGGGTCGTCGATCAGAACGCAGTCCGGCAGAAGTGCCATTCAATCCATCACCCGCGCCGATGGCAGCACGAACTTTGTTGCAGCGGTCGCAGATATTCCGGCCATGGGATGGAGCGCGGCGCAAGTGGTTCAGGTTGGGAAAGCCCCCAGCACTAGTCTGAGCGTTTCAGAAACACATTTGGAAAACAATCTGGTCGTGGTCCGTTTCGACGAGTCCGGCGAGATTAAATCCGTCTTTGACAAGACGTTGGCGCGCGAACTGATCCAACCGGGAAAACGTGCCAACCAACTAATTGCATATGAGGATAAACCACAAAATTATGATGCATGGGACATAGATCACTATTTCGAGGAAAAGTGCTGGCCTCTATCAAACACTTCAGCCTCGATTGAAGTGGTTGAAACTGGGTCGTATCGGGCTGCGCTGAGAATAGTACGTCAGTACGGGCGTTCACATATAGTTCAAGTGATTTCGCTACAGGATGGGCAAAAGCAAATCGAATTTGACACTCAAATTGACTGGCAGGAACGCCAGACTTTGCTCAAGACCGGTTTTCCATTTGATTTGAATGTGTCAGAAACTCGTGCCGAAATACAGTTTGGCCACGTGAAGCGACCGAGCCACAAAAATACTAGTTGGGACCAGGCCCGGTTTGAATCCAGCATGCATCGCTGGGTCGACATGAGTGAACCAGATTTCGGAGCAGCGCTTCTGACGGACTGCAAGTATGGCTATGACGCGGTTGAGCAAAACGTGCGGCTTACGTTGCTGAAAGGTCCGAACATGCCGGACCCTGACGCGGATCTTGGCGTTCACTGCTTCCGCTACGCACTTTTGTTGCACCAAGGTGCACAAGACTTATCTCAAGTTGTGCGCGCGGCAGAGAGGTTCAACAATCCAATCATGGTTCACGGATCTATAGAAAATGGTGCGACGGAGCAGCGCGAGCTGGAAAAGGATTTCTCCTTTGCAATTGTTGACACTGCCAACCTGACACTTGAAACAGTGAAATTTGCTGAAGTGGGCAACGAAGCAATTTTGCGAATATTTGAACACGCCAACCGGCGAAGCACTGGCCGCATCGAGTTCGGGCTGCCAGTGGCATATGTGACCGAAACGGACTTGATGGAGCGCAACACAGGCCCATGCTACGACGTCAGTGACAATGCCGTTGAACTCACCTTTCGCCCGTTTGAGATCAAGACTTTGAAAGTGACATTTGAACAGCACACGCGCTTGGGAGGGGGTAGGACATGACATTGCTCGATGAGGATCGGCTTTTTCCTTCGGATGGTCGAAGCAGGGACCTGGCCCGGGCGTTGTTCGCGACGGTACGCGATCTGCCGATCGTAAGCCCGCATGGCCACACAGACCCCCGGTGGCTTGCCGAAAACAACCCGTTCGCAAACCCTGCGGAATTGTTTGTCACACCGGACCACTACGTATTTCGCATGCTTTTTTCTCAGGGTGTCAGGCTCGAAGATCTCGGCATCCAAACGATTATGGGAACGGAAGATCCAGTTGATCCCAGAGAAGTATGGCGCACATTTGCTGAGCACTATTACGTCTTTCGTGGCACCCCATCGCGGCTTTGGATCGACCATTCCTTGCAAACGGTGTTCGGGGTCGAAAAGGTTCTGTCTGCCAAAACTGCGGACGAGATATATGACAAGATAACCGATTGCCTCTTCCGGCTCGAATTTCGCCCACGTGCCCTCTTTGACAAATTTGATATCGAGGTCATCGCTACGACAGAAAGCCCGCTGGACACGCTGGAGCACCACGCCCAGATCGCGTCATCCGGGTGGAATGGACGGGTTATCACCACATATCGGCCCGACGTGGTGATCGACCCGGAAAACCCCGACTTCCTTGAAAACCTCAAGGCGTTTTCCGAGACTACCGACGAAGATGCGCTGACCTGGGCGGGATATCTCAACGCGCACAGAAAGCGCCGGCGTGATTTCATCGCCCATGGCGCGACGGCGAGCGATCATGGGCATCCATCCGCTAGAACAGAAAACCTCTCAGATAGCGCCGCTCAGGATTTGTTCGCGTCGGCTTTGCATGATCCGGCCGACCCAAAGATTGCGGAGGCTTTCCGCGCTCAGATGTTGACCGAAATGGCGAAAATGAGCATGGACGACGGGCTGGTGATGCAAATTCATCCGGGATCGCGGCGCAACCACTCGCACTCGATCTTCAACAAATTCGGAACCGACATGGGTTTCGATATCCCAGGACGCACAAATTATGTCGAAGCCCTTGGCCCGCTTCTCGATGTGGTTGGTCACGAACCGGATTTCACCTTGATCGTCTTCACGTTGGATGAAACCAGCTATGGTAGAGAGCTGGCGCCACTGGCCGGGGTCTACCCGGCGCTGAAACTAGGTCCCGCCTGGTGGTTCTTTGATAGCCCCGATGGAATGTGGCGTTTTCGCGAAATGATCACCGAAACCGCCGGTTTTTACAATACGGTGGGGTTTAACGATGACACGCGTGCTTTTTGCTCTATTCCTGCCCGCCATGATGTTGCCCGCCGCGTTGATTGTGCGTATCTCGCTTCGCTTGTGACGTCCGGGCGCCTGTCTGAGACGGACGCATTCGAACTTGCCCAGGACCTGACCTACAAGCTTGCAAAAAAGGCTTATCACCTTTGACCCTGAGAAATTCAACCAGACTTTGCCGAACTGAGGCCGGTCCGAAAACCGGAATCGTCCATCTTGGGTTGGGCGCATTTTTCCGCGCCCACGGGGCGATCTACATCAAAGAAGCAATGGCGCAATCCGGCGGCGACTGGGGCATCACCGGTGTCAGCCTAAGATCACTTGCAGTGCGCGACCGGCTTGCACCTCAGTGCTGTCTCTACTCAGCCGTCGAAATTTCTGGCCACGGCCTAAAGCAGCAGGTCATTGACGTCATCACAGACGTTTTGGTCGCGCCGGAAGGCCCAGAGGTGGTGCTTGGCGCGATGGCCTCCGAGGCCACACGGATCGTAAGTCTGACTATCACGGAAAAAGGCTATTGTCGGGGATCTGATGGCGCGGCGCTAGACCTCGACCACCCCGGCATTGCACACGATCTCAGCCACGCTCTGCCACGCACTGCGCCCGGTTTTATCGTTCGCGCGCTGGAGATCCGGCGCAAGCGCGGATTGCGCCCCTTTACTGTGCTGTCCCTGGACAATCTTCCTGCAAACGGGCGCCTCATTCAGAAGATCGTCAACGAACTGGCGGTACATATTGATACAGAGCTTGCGCAGTGGATCAAAACCGAATGCAAGTTTCCTTCAACAATGGTTGATCGGATTGTTCCCGCAACAACCAAAGCCATGGTCGCTCGGCTGGAAGCCGAGGCTGGCATCAATGATCCGGCAGCCGTTGTACACGAACCCTTTCGACAGTGGGTGATCGAAGACCAGTTTGTCGATGACGCGCGGCCCGATCTGAAAGCCGCAGGCGCGCAACTGGTGGATGACGTTGAACCCTTCGAGCATATGAAGCTGCGCATGTTGAACGGCACCCATTCCGCGCTGGCTTATATCGGCAGCTTGGCGGGCTATGTCGCCGTTGCAGACGCGATGAGTGACCCTGCGATTGCTACGTTTCTTAATGGCATGTGGTATGACGAAATTATCCCCTCGCTACGAGCACCGCCGGGCACCGACCTCGGCCAATACGCCGCCACGTTAGCCGATCGCTATCGCAACACAGAGATCCGGCATCTGCTGGTTCAGATTGCAATGGACGGGAGTCAGAAGTTACCGCAGCGCATTCTTGATCCGCTCTTTGAAAACCTCTGTGCCGGGCGGCCATACACGAAATTACTTACCGTGGTGGCTGCTTGGTTTGCGTTTTTGCAGACCCAAACCGATGGCGCAGAGATTAACGATCCACTTGCGCAGGATCTTAGGGCGGCTCTCAGTACCCATTCAGATCATCGTCAATTGGTGGCCAATCTACTGGCAATAAACCCAGTATTTGGCAATTACCCGACGGATGAAATTGCGGATGATTTGGCCGCTCTCCTTCAGGCTCTGAATCCACAAGATACGGAAAATTCATTGGAAAAGGTGCTCTCATGAAAGAAACCTGGCGTTGGTATGGCGAAGATCTTGATAAGATTCAGTTATCCGAAATCCGTCAGACTGGAGCGTCTGCGAAAGCTTGCCCGTCCACGAGGATATCAAACGCGGGACTGGTAACCTGACAAAACTCTTCGCAAACTATCGCCAGTCCTTGGCAAATCTGGCGATCGAAGGCGTAAATACAATCTGCTACAACTTCATGCCAATCCTGGACTGGACTCGCACTGACCTGACTGCCCCAGTGGTGACTGGCGGCACGTGCTTGCGGTTTTCGGCAACCAAGATGGCGGCATTTGAAATCCACATGCTTGGGCGCAAAGAGGCCGAGTCCGACTATCCTCAGAGCGTTGTCCAAAACGCCAGAAAGTGGTTCGAAGCGTCGACCGAAGGTGACCGGACAACCCTATTGAACGCGATCATGGCAGGGATGCCGGGCGCATTTGATCGTTATGATGTCATTGGGTTGCAACGCGCGCTGGACAGTTACCAATGCATCGGCAAGCAGGATATCCTAAAAAATTTAAAACGCTTCTTGGACGAGGTTATTCCGACAGCAGAAGACCTGGGGATGCGGCTCTGCGTCCACCCCGACGATCCCCCGCGTGACATTCTGGGCCTGCCAAGGATCGTCTCTGACGCCGAAGATATCGAATGGATCCTGTCCGCTCATGACACCACCGCCAACGGTCTGACCCTATGCACCGGCTCGCTTGGCGCCAATCCGAACAACGACATACCCGCTATCGCACACCGCCACGCGGACCGTATCAACTTTGCCCACCTCAGAAATGTCCAAAAAGACCCAGACGGGTCATTTGAGGAAGCAGCGCATCTTGATGGCGACACTAACATGGTTGCCGTCTGCAAGGTGCTTGTGGATGAAGAACGCTCACGCCGGTTAGCGGGGAGGAGAGATCATGAAATACCTTTCCGACCGGATCACGGCCATGATCTGTTGTCCGACGTGGACCGAAAAACCTTCCCTGGCTACCCTATCATTGGCCGGATGCGCGGGCTTGCTGAAGTTCGCGGCATCCTGCATGCGCTGAACTATGATCTGAGGAGCTGAGCTCCCTAACGGAACTGCAGCAGGTAATCAGTGGCCAATTTGGCCAGTCTGCTCAACGAGAAGGAATGAATGATGCTGAGTTTGCTTTCAATCGGTGAAGTGATGGCCGAAATCCGGAAAGTTGAAGGTGCAGACTTCAGACTTGGGTTTGCCGGCGACACCTACAACACGGCCGTCTACTGCTCGCGCGCGTTCAACGTGCCCAACCGCATTGGATATATGACGCGGATCGGAAATGATCCATTATCCAGGCCGTTCGTCCAAAATGCGCAGACTGAAGGTCTAAATACTGAATTCGTCGAGTTCAGCCAATCGCGCAATATTGGCATATATACCGTGGAAATAGACCACGCCGGCGAACGGAGCTTCTCCTATTGGCGCCAAAACTCAGCAACTCGAGGCTTGTTCTCCTCTTCTGGCGGGATCGTCTCGATCTCCAAGGCACAAATCACCTACCTCTCCGGGATCACGCTCGCAATTCTCGCACCAAAGGTTGGGAAAAAACTGCTCCAGGCGCTTCGCAAGCTCAAACAGACTGGCGACTCCTCGATCGCGTTTGGCTCCAACTATCGCCACCAACTATTGGAGAGCGCCTAGGTCGCGCGTGCCGTCATATCCGTGATGTGGGAGATTTCTGACATTGCGCTCCCATCGATCGACGATGAAATGGCGTTGTTTGGCCAAGCCCGCGAAAGCGACGTTGTCGACCGATTTGCAGCAATGAACTTCA
>Ga0066606_10002191_pt1 | contig 11560 bp, 9 predicted proteins | sample SaaInlV_DNA_100m_FD_60386 | JGI IMG/M metagenome (GOLD analysis project Ga0066606, IMG submission 60386) | Marine microbial communities from expanding oxygen minimum zones in the Saanich Inlet - SI075_LV_DNA_100m | ecosystem: Environmental > Aquatic > Marine > Unclassified | place: British... | reverse complement strand
TCTCTCTGCTGAAGAGCGCGTATTGAGTTTTGGCGTTGTGCCGCAGCAGGCAGCTAAAAAATTGGCAAAAAAATGGGGCCCTATCTTTCAGTATCTCAGTAAGAAGAGCGGAGTGACGATCCGTTTTAAGACTGCACCTAATATCCCAGAGTTTGAGCGTCGTCTCAGTCAAGGGGAGTATGATCTCGCCTATATGAACCCTTATCACTATACTGTGTTTGGCGATAAACCAGGCTACCGCGCTTTCGCAAAACAGAAGAACAAAAAGATTAAAGGGATCATGGTAACCCGTAAAGACACTCCTCTAACCACTCTTAAAGCATTGGAGGGTCGTAAACTTGCCTTTCCCGCGCCAGCTGCCTTTGCTGCAAGTATTCTCTCCCGCGCCCACCTGAAAGAGATCGGCGTTAACTTTACGCCAAAATATGTTAAATCGCATGATTCCGTCTATCGCGCGGTGGCAAAAGGACTCTTCCCTTCAGGTGGTGGTGTGATGCGTACCTTTAAAAACAGTGAACCAGAGATTAGAGCGCAGTTGAAAATATTCTGGACTAGCAATACTTTCACCCCTCACGCTTTTGCGGCACATCCTGATTTAGACCAAGCAACCGTTGAGAAGATTCAGCAAGCCTTGTTAGGAATGAATAGTGATCCAGAGGCGGCGGCACTGGTCAAAGCGATCAGCTTTAAGGGGTTTGAAGCGGCAACCTATTCCGATTGGAATGATGTGCGTGAGTTGAAAATTGAGCTGTTGGATGATCTATAAAGAGCTGCTCATCGCTGATTAACGATAATGTCTTTTCGTCTCAAGACAATCTTCGGCGTTGCGCTGATTGAAATTGTTCTGCTGACATTCTTAGTCTGGAACAGCATGGTGTTGATGCGCAGTTCTGGCGAGGCGCAGCTTATCCAGCGTGCGGAGACTACCTCATCACTATTTGCCTCAATGGTGAAGGATCCTGTCCTCTCCTACGATCTTGCAACACTTGAGACTTTCATCATCGAGTTGATGAAAAATAGAGGTCTCGCCTATGTGCGAGTGTATGATCAAGATCAACTACTCTCTTCAAGCGGTGACAAAAAGTTGCTGCTGCGTCCATTTCAAGCCGATAGTGCACTTGAATGGGTGAATGATGCTGTGTTTGATATTAGTGCAATTATCAGTGAGTCTGGTCAGGTATATGGCCATATCGAGCTGGGGCTTTATACCGAAGCGCTACAGCAGCGGCTATCATCTGCAACCCTTAAAACTAGTTCGTTGGCACTGCTTGAGATTCTGCTCTCTGCGCTCTTCTCATTTATGCTGGGAAGCTGGCTTGTGCGTCAATTGGAGGTATTACGCTACGCTTCGAGTGAGATTGCACAGGGCAAGCTAGGAGTGCAGATACCGGTACTAGGAAGTGATGAGATTGCCGAGACCGCGATCCACTTTAACCAGATGTCAACGGAACTGCTGCGTGCCAGTGATGCGCTTAATTTTCTTAATAGATCACTCGAAGATAAGGTGGTAGCTCGAACCCAAGACCTTAAACAGAGTAATGATCAGCTCTCCTCTATTATGGAGAATATGGGGGATGCGCTGTTTGTGTTGGCATCTAACGGCGAGGTCATTGTGAGCAATCCTGCGGCGGAGATTATCTTTAGCAACAGTATCGGTAAGCAATTCATCTCATTTTTTCCAGATGAGTTAACTGCCACGCTTGAGAATCTACTTTCAACGGCACAGCTCTGCAGCGATACACTGTTTTTCTCTGATGCGGCGCAAGAGAAAGTGGTGTTAGAGCTTACCTTAACGCCACTGCCTGTTGTAGATGATCATCGACACACCCTGGTCTTGGCAAGAGATATCACCCAGCAGCATGATATGGAAGAGAAAGAGCAGATGTTAGCCTTCCAGTCAGGCGTTACAGAGATCTCTGTCAGTATGATGCACAATATTGGAAATATCCTTGCAGGGGCAAATGGAAAGCTGTTACGGATCAAAAAAGCAGGAACTTCTCTTGAGAGGATGTCAGTTTTTATTAAACAACTCTCAACACAAATAGAGACATTTTCAACTGAAAAGCGTTTCTCTACGCTGCAGAGGGTGGGAGAGATGTTAAGTAATGTTATTGCAAGTGAGATAACCAAGCCAGTGAATGAGGTTGAGCAGAAAACTTATGATATTGCAAATATCGTCACTCAACAGGAGAGAAGTACCAGCACGATCCACCAGCTCTCTCGTATCCATCCACGCAGCTTTATTAAAGAGGCGCTTACTTCGCATCAGAAAATATTAAAGAGGCAATCCATTGTGGTTGAAATTGATGTAGAATCTGGTTTGAGCGAAATCTATTTCCAAAGAAACCAACTATTAATAATGCTAGAGGCACTTCTGCTGAATAGTATCGAGGCGATCTCTGCCCACAATCAGCCCGAGGGCGAGGTGCTAATCAGCTTTAAACGCCAACAGCGTCATAAAAAAAGCGGGTTTAATATGTTGATCGAGGATAATGGGATCGGTATAGCAGAGGTGCATATCAACATGTTATTTACCCCTGGTTATAGCACGAAGCCAGAACATAGGGGGAGCGGCCTACATGCTAGTGGTAATTTCATACATAGTATCGGTGGCACAATTAAAATCAATAGTGAGGGTATCAGTCACGGCGCAGTGGTGGATATTTGGTTACCTAATTTAAAACCTGTTTCAGCGTCATGATATAGTTAAAAAGAAACAGCCCAAAGGGGAGTACAGCTACCAACAGATTGCATATTTCTATGGACTCCATTTCACCACTGTTGGAAATATTGTTCGGGATGCGAGGAATCATAAAACAGTAGACGCTGACTGACACCATGAATCTAGACCTGACACTAAATCCTTCTTAATAATTAAGTGTTATGTCCCTTTAATTTATAATTTCCCTTTAATTTATATCTAATATTTCTACCACTACTCCCTTCTATCTGCTTGATACATCCAAACTCTACAAGCTGAGATATATCTCTTACTGCTGTAGCCTTGCTCACTTTAGTAAGAGAGATATACTTTTTAGTACTTATCCCACCCTCAAAATTCTCACTTCCCATATCTAAGATTTTATTTATCACTTTTATCTGTCGCTCATTAAGTGCATACTCTCTGTACTTATCCCAAAACTTTGTTTTTTGCACAAGATACTCTATGCTTTTTAAGCCACTCTTCATTGCATTTTTTAAAGTAAGAAGATGCCATTCTATCCAAGGAGTTATATCAAATTCTCTATTTTTAAAAAGACTTGTTGTGCTGTCTAAAATATCATAGTACCCTTTTCTATCACTGTTGATAGCTGTAGAGATGGAGTAGAGTTTAAACTGTGTAAAGGTTGCTCCTTGTGAGAGGATATAATCGGTAATCGCTCTTGAAACTCTTCCATTTCCATCTTCGTAAGGGTGGATGATTACAAACCATAGATGAGTGATAGCACTTTTGATATAGATATTTTCATCGCTTGTATTGCAGTAAGCTAAAAGCTTTGTTATATCTTCATCAATTTTATCAGATGGAGGCGCGAGATAATGGACTCTTTCATATCCTATCGCACCTGATACCACTTTCATATCATCATTTTTTCTAAAAGTAGCGACATTTATCTTATGGAGTTTGGAGTATTGGTGTTCAAATAGGCAGTTATGCCACCCATGAAGCCTTTCAAGTGTTAGAGGCTTTTTGTTTAAGCTACAATCTATAAGTATCTCTACAAGACTATCAGTTGTAGCGGTTGCGTACTCATCACCTCTTGCATCAAACTCTTTGTCTAATCTTTTTTGCAAAGATGAACGAACACTCTCTCTTTTAAAAACTTCGCCCTCTATAAGAGAGGTATATATCGCTTCATCTACAAGTCTCTCTATCTCTATCTTTCGTATATCATCTTCGTTAAAGAGTTTTGAGTAGCCATCTAAAACGCCTCTTAAATACTCTATCTCACTTATAAATGTTGAGAGTCTATTTTTATCATAGTAGAATTTTGGATACTTTTTATGTTGCCATATCCATTTTATACATTCTGCTTCTAAACTCATAATTTTTCCTTTGAATCTATTATCAAATATAATAGTACCATATTCTGAGGCGATTACGGGATCTAATCGTACCTTTATTGGAAAAAGCATGGGGGTAAGTCTTAAAATAATGCATCGCCCTCTTCTATATGCTTTTACTGCACGACTCACTAAAAAGAAAGGGGTCAGGTCTAGATAAGTGGTCTTATATAGGCTATACCCTGATCATGACTCGGCCAGTAAGAATTGAATTTGAAGGTGCCCTTTACCATATCACTTACAGAGGGGAGTACAGCTACCAACAGATTTCAGATCTCTATGGACTCCATTTCACCACTGTTGGAAATATTGTTCAGGATGCGAGGAATTATAAAACAGTAGACGCTGACTGATGCCATGAATCTAGACCTGACCCTTAGTCTCTTGAAATATCCGTTGCTAATACCTCTCCAATAAGCCCAAATAATAATGAAATTAAAAGCGAATTCAGAAATGTTTTTTTCAAACTCATCAAAACCCCATCTTAAAACTTACTGCGCCAGAAAGATCAGCATCCTCCCCTCGACTGGCACGCATCAATGACCAAGAGAACATCCTCTCTTTATCTATCTTATGATCCACTTCAGCGCCAACCCTTAACCAGTCACTTCTATTTTCTGCCCCCTGAAATGAAAATGTGTACATATCTATCATCTCGCCACTCACAGAAACTCCTCTCTTATCGAGCCTATGCACCCACTCTCCAATCCCTCTAATATCAATAGATTCATCTATTTTATAGTCAGCTATAAATCCAATACGACTCTCTCTTGCTGTATGAGCTTGTGCATTAAATAGAGCAGGAAAGCCGCCGCCTGTCTCTGTATAGCCATTCATGCTACTTTTTGTAATTATATACTCTACTTTTGGAGTAAAGCTAATTTCATCGATAGCAAACAGATTCATCCAGTCAATACGCCCTCTAACTGCCGCTACCTCTATATCTGTTGATCCATGAGAGAGATCATCAACATCTGCATTGCGATACCCTCTATTTACTGTAGCATCCCATCTGCCATATAGTAGTGTTGAGGAGAGCAGTATAGATGTGTCAGGCAGCATATAATCCAACTCCCCTAACAGATAGTCACCATTGAGTTTACTGCTACCTGAATAATCTAAAGATTGATGCACTCTACTTTTACCAACCCCTAAACCTATTCTTACATCCTCTTTAATGTCGCTACAGATGCCTATCTCTAGCAGATAAGATTCTGCACTCTTTTTATGATAATTAGCAAAGTCTCCATTAATCCAAGTGCAGTTATCTGTACCAAGATCTCTTTGAGCCAACAGCGGCTGATGGTGTGCGCCATGTAAGGCTATCGAAGAGATCGCCATAGAAGTATCTTGTGAAGTGGCTATATTTTCAAAGCCATTAGTTTTTCCTGTGACCTCTATGTAACCCTGATTGTTGCTAATAAATATCTCATTGGTACTATCATTGCGTTGCTTGTAATAAATCTCACCAGATCCTGTCTTATGACCAGAAAAATTTCCTATGATTGTTGGAAGTACAAAGGTACTTGCAGTACCATCATGAAACTTAGCAACTGCATCAAAATCAGCAAATGTTGCATTAGGTATAAAATCAACCGCACTATTGCTTACAGCCGCATATATTTGATTGTTTGCGGAGTTATTGTAGGTAGAAGTTAAATTACTTTGTAAATTCTGGACACTGTTTATATCATAATTGAAGCCAACAAAATCTTCGACTGTACTACCTAAATAACTAACGCTAGCAAATACAGTCATTCCATTACCCAAGTCTTCACTACTAGAAAATTGCAATGTGGATGCAGTCACAGGAGTAAATGTAAAAGAAGCGGCCGTATTTGTAAAAGTCTGCACGACTTTGCCACTAATAGATACATCAGCTTCCGCATCAATAACTAAAAATGTGAGCAATACAATCCTATAGGCAAGAGCAATTTTATTCATTCTTTATCCCTTATGAGTATTAATACTCCACCCTAAGCACTAAGTTCGCATTCCAGTAGTCATCATCTAATGGGAAGATGAATGACTTGTATGTAGCGCCAACAGATGACACATCGGAAACCTCTCTCATTATTCCTAGGTAAAATAACTCACTTTCCGTATTGAGACTGCCTCCACGAATGAACTCCAGCCCTCCATTCACCTCTGTTTCTGGTGTTACAAGATGTCTTGCACCCAAATCTGCCGTAAAGAAATCATCCGTATATTTTTTATTGGATATAGTTGGAGATCTACGCTTCCAGTCTCTATTCCAGTAGTTGTAGTTGATCTTAAGCACACCATCTATGTTGGCATTGAGAGATATGTGCCCACCTAATCCAACCGTATAAAGAGTCTCCTCCTGCTGCTCTTGCTCGCCTGGATCACTCCACTCCTCCTCTATATAGCTATATGAACCAGTCAAAAATATGGTGTCATTAAGGGATTTTGAACCCTTGAGAACTACACCCTGAAAGTTTTTGTCGGTATAAGTACCTTTGTAATATTGACTGTAGTAACCGCCATCAATATAGTCATAAGAGAGTTCTGAGGCCTCTACTACATCAGACAACCCTATTCCCCATACCGTGAAGGTTGCTATAAAAATTTTAAAAAATGGTTTAGTTTTGTACATAAAAATCTCCGATAAAAATCACTATACTATTATGATTTTCCTCCACCTCTTATCACCCCCTACCAACTCGATATAGTATACCATATAACACACTATAGTACTGTTCCAATATCGTAACAATGCTAAACTCTCTATCTGCAAAAATCAAGCTCTAACTTTGGAGTATTACTAGATAGTGAATAAGGTCGGTGCAAAGGTACGAGAGATAAGAATGAGTAAAGGGCTAACACAGGAACAGTTGTCAGCTCGTTGCAATATTGACTCTTGGGTTGTGAGTAGGTGCACTATTGCCAAGATCGAAGCAGGACATCGCAGGGTAATTGATGTGGAAATATCTATACTTGCCAAAGCACTTAAAGTAAAAGAGCAGGCTTTATTTGATAATTTAAATTAAATGAAATTAAATAGATACAACACTTAATTCCGATATGCGGTGCAAGAATAGGCGTTGGAGAAAGAGAGCTCTCCAGCTCTTTTCTTGTTATTTACTGCTCAGATATAGTTGACTGGAATTTGGATAATTTTATCACTCAACTGCTCTACCCGCTTTCCTCTATTAATTACAATTCCATAATCTACCTGCATATCAGAGATGAAATTATTGAGACCCGTTAATGATCTCGCATCAACGATAGAGTTTAGTTTCACCTCAACTGGCACCATACCAAAATCCCCCTCTATAATAAGATCAACCTCTGAGCGATCTACAGTGCGATAGTAGCTAAACTCTAGTTGAGTTGCCATTGTTGCCTGTAGCCCTCGAATCAGCTCCTCAATCACGAAACTCTCAAAAGAGAGTCCTGCAACGGGATGAAGCAGTAGATCATCCACACTATCTATTTTAAGCAGATGATGCAACATACCTTGATCTCGAAAGAGCCCTTTTTTAGATTTTTGTACTTTTTTAAGTGGGTTTTTGGTGTAGGCTGAGAGGTTTCTCCAGAGAAAGGTGTGGTGAATAATTTCCAGATACTCTTTGATGGTGGGTACACTCACCGCTATTGCCCTCGCCATATTGCTCATATTGAGCTGATGCCCAGAGAATTGAGCCAATAGCGTTAGGAACTGTTTAAATGCGTGGATATTAAGGCGAGGAAATAGAGCTCTAATATCTCTACCAACATAGTTTGCGATGTAGTTTTCCATCCACTGTTTATGGAAAAGTGGCTCGCTCCCCCCTATAATAAAGGGTTCTGGAAATCCTCCATTCAGCCAGATAGACATTGTATTTTTAAGCGATGTAAGTGGTTGCAGCAGATTGAAATCTGCCAGTTTGACACTTGTGTTCGTTATCATCGTGTAAAGTAATGAAGCATCTTCTCCATACATCTCACTCTGCTTGAAGGGAGACATTTCAATCGTTGCGATACGACCCGCTAGACTCTCATTAATGCCGCTGATAATATCTGGAGAGCTGGACCCAGTTAAGATGAATCTTCCTCGCTTTCCACGCTCTTTATCAATAACCCCTCTTAATACTCTAAAAAGCTCTGGATACTGCTGCGCTTCATCAATGATGATGTTGTCACGATTAATTTCAAAAAATGCCACAGGATCACTGCTGATCAACTGATAGTGGTCGGGACTCTCTAGATCATAGTATTTCCAGTTGGGTCGGAGATTTTTGACGAAGGTAGATTTTCCACACTGACGCGCACCAATCACCGCAACGACTGGAAACATCTCCAATAAGTGATTACATTTTTGTTCAAGTTCTCTTTTTTTATCCATTGAATTTAAACTCTACCATTAAAAATCATGCATATCAACTTAAAGTTGACAATTAATTAATTACATTGCTACACTCAACGATTAATAGTTGTATTTTCTTTTTAGGAAATATTTTAGGAGACATTTATGCCCGTAAAACATTTTAAGAATATGGTTGCACATACCCATCAAGACGGTAGAGAAGAGAGTGGTCATAGTGTTGAGGTGGTTGCGCCTTATGATCAGCAGCTAATTGCAACGGTTGCGCAGAGTGACGCTGATGAGATTGAGTTAGCTCTTGATACTGCCTATCAGCTCTATCGTGATCGAGAAAATTGGCTCTCTAAAAGCGAGCGTATTGAGATTCTGCGAAGAGTTGTTTTGTTGATGGGGGAACAGGCAGATGAGTTGGCATTAGAGGCGGCACGAGAAGGCGGAAAGCCACTAATGGATTCGAAGGTTGAGGTGGCGCGTGCGATTGATAGTATTCAGATTGCGATTGATTGTCTACGAACTGAATCGGGGCAGAGCATTCCGATGGGAATCAACCCTGCATCTGCTGATAAGTTAGCATTTACCACTCACGAGCCGATTGGGGTGGTGGTTGCGGTGAGTGCCTTTAATCATCCACTTAATCTTATTGCCCATCAAGTGGGACCCGCCATTGCGGCAGGTTGTCCTGTGATTGTAAAACCTGCTGAGGTGACGCCACTCTCGTGCCTTCGTTTTGTGAAAATTGTTCGGGAAGCAGGATTGCCTGAGGCGTGGTGCCAAGCACTTCTTCCGCAGAGTCGTGAGCTCTCAACTAAACTGGTTAGCGATTCTCGTGTCGCTTTTCTTAGTTTTATCGGTAGTGCTAAGGTGGGCTGGATGTTGCGCTCTAAACTTGCACCTGGTGCGCGCTGTGCGCTAGAACACGGCGGTGTTGCTCCCGTAATCATAGCTGAGGATGCCGACATTGAGAAGGCTATTCCTAAACTTTTAAAAGGGGGCTTCTATCATGCTGGTCAGGTCTGCGTCTCGGTTCAGCGAATCTATGCGCATGAGAGTATTGCGATCAAGCTCGCTCAGACACTTGCTGTAGAGGCGAAGAAGATTATTATTGGCGACCCAACCGAGGCTAAAACTGAGGTAGGCCCACTGATTAAACCAGCTGAAGTCGCACGCATATCTAGCTGGGTGCAAGAGGCGATAGCTGAAGGAGCTAAACTACTATGTGGTGGAGAGGCGATATCTGTCGATGGGGTAGAGACCAGCTACGCCTGTACTGTACTCTACAACCCTTCTGTTAACAGCAAGGTTAGTTCTCAGGAAATTTTTGGTCCCGTAATATGCATCTACCCTTACAGCGACATTGACGAGGCAGTGACGCAGGCTAATGCGCTTTCTTTCTCATTCCAAGCCGCCTGCTTTACAGAGAGTATCGAGCGTGCAAACTATCTTTACCGAAACTTGGATGCCTCTGCGGTTATGGTCAATGACCATACCGCATTTAGGGTGGACTGGATGCCGTTTGCGGGGTTAAGGGAGTCTGGGCTGGGAGTTGGTGGAATACCTTACACCTTAAGAGATATGCAGGTTGAGAAGATGCTGGTTATAAATAACTAACTTCAACTCTCTGTTGATGGCTCAATTAGCAGGGATTGCCCAGTCATCTCAGATGGCTTTTTCAACCCCATAATATGCAGCATGGTAGGAGCAATATCTGACAATGCGCCTTTAGTTATACTACCTACTTCAATACTACTCCCCACATATATCAATGGAACAGGGTTCATTGTATGTGAAGTGTGAGGCTGTCCGCTCTCACGATTACACATCATTTCACTATTCCCATGATCCGCTGTTAAGAGCATATCTCCGTTCACTTCGTCCATTGCTGCTGAAACTTTTTCTAGGCAGTGATCTAAAGTCTCTATCGCCTCTATAGCTGCATCTAATTTTCCTGTATGCCCAACCATATCTGAATTTGCAAAGTTGCAGATAATCACATCGTACTCTCCTCCCTTGATCTCATCAACAAGACGCGAGGTAACTTCGTATGCGCTCATCTCTGGTTGTTGATCATAAGTATCTACATCTGGCGAACAGATTAGTAGCCGCTCTTCAAACTCATTTGGATCTTCAACTCCACCATTAAAAAAGAATGTAACATGAGCATACTTCTCTGTCTCTGCAATACGCAGTTGACGAAGACCAAATTTTGCAATATATTCGCCAAAAGTATTCTTCAATCTCTCTGGTGGAAACGCAACAGGTATACCGTACTCTTTTTTATATTCAGTAAGTGAAGTTACAGAACCTAGCTTAGGCCACCGCTTGCGCTCGAACCCGTTAAAGTCCTCCAAGATTAGGGCTTCAGTTAATTGACGCGCACGATCGGATCTGTAGTTCATTAATAGCACCACATCACCATCCTGCATTACATAAGGATCCTCACCCTCGGCAGCAATAATAGTTGCGTCTACAAACTCATCTGTCTCTCCTCGAGCATACGCCATCTCTAACGCTTCCATAGCGCTGTCTGCTCTATACTCAGCCTCTCCATCTACGATAGCATGGTATGATTTATCTACTCTAGTCCAACGCCTATCTCTATCCATAGAGAAGTAGCGCCCCACGACTGAAACAATCTTTCCAACACCAACTTTGGTAAGCACCTCTTCCATCTTCTCTATAGATTTAGCCGCACTTTGCGGAGGAGTATCGCGTCCATCTAAAAATATATGAAGATAAATTTTAGTTGCGCCCTCATCTACTGCCATCCTTGTTATAGAGTGAAGATGCTCTTCATGGCTATGTACTCCACCAGGAGATAGTAAACCCAATATATGAATAGTGCTATTGTCAGCTACCGCTTGCTGAATCGGGTCCACTAGAGTTTTGTTACTGTAAAATGAGTGGGTACTTATGGAGCGACAGATGCGGGTAAACTCTTGGTAAACCACGCGCCCCGCTCCAAGGTTAAGATGCCCAACCTCTGAGTTACCCATCTGATCAGAAGGCAATCCTACTTCCGCTCCATGCGTAGTAATTAAAGTATGTGGGTTATCTCTCCAGAGTCTATCCCAGACTGGAGTATCTGCCGCCTGTATTGCGTTACAATCATTCTCTTTCCTATAACCCCAGCCATCTAGGATACAGAGCAGTAGAGGGCCTATCTTCTTT
>Ga0066606_10002172_pt1 | contig 11624 bp, 9 predicted proteins | sample SaaInlV_DNA_100m_FD_60386 | JGI IMG/M metagenome (GOLD analysis project Ga0066606, IMG submission 60386) | Marine microbial communities from expanding oxygen minimum zones in the Saanich Inlet - SI075_LV_DNA_100m | ecosystem: Environmental > Aquatic > Marine > Unclassified | place: British... | reverse complement strand
GAAGGAGTGCGAGTGGCGTTTTAACAACAGTGACCCGTCAGCCCAATTATTGGCGATAAGACAATGGGTTAAACGTTATCTAAGGTAGTTATCTGGGTCAGCCCCATATTATTTTTTTAAATGTTAGTATACAAAATGAATTATAATATATATATATGAGGCATAATCGATTTTGTAAAGTTGGAAGTTTTCATGGTCACTAAAGCGTCGGTAAAAATCGCTAAAGAGTTGGAATACGAGATAATTACAGGGCTGCTTCGCCCTGGTGTGCGTCTCGATGAGGCAGCACTAGCCGAACGATTTGACGTGTCGAGAACTCCTGTACGTGAAGCTCTTGTTGAATTAACAGCGGCAAAATTTGCGACAAAAGGGTCAAAAAGCGGGATATTTGTTGCCGAGCTTTCATTTCAGCAAATATTTGAAATATATGAGGTCCATTCCAATTTGGAAGGTCTTTGTGCCGGTCTGGCAGCAAGGCGCATGACCGATGAAGAACGTACCAAGCTGAAAAAGCTACATGAAAAAATGTCCATGTTGCTCGAAGAAGAGGATTGGCAAGTCGTCTTTAAAATGGACGAGGCTTTCCACACTCTTGTTCGAGATGGAAGTCATAACTCTTATCTAATTGACGAAGCAGGTCAATTGCGAAACCGGATGGCACCTTACCGCCGCATGTATATGGCCGAACGACGTCCCAAACAAATTGCTGCCCCTTATGGTGAGCACGGGGAAGTCGTTGATGCAATTCTAAGCGGCGATGCAGAATTAGCGGAAAAACTAATGAGAATGCATGCCAGCGTTCGGGCCGATGATTTCTCCGATTTCATTTCAGTACTTAATTATAATTTGACACAAAAAACGGCCTAAGAATTTTGGCTAATTAATGTGCGTAGGTTTTCTGCGCAACCACCAAGGGAGTAAGACATGAATAGGAAATACCCAAAACTAATGGCGCTTTCCCGATTGCTGTAACCATGTTCCTCGTGTTGCTGTTCATTGTTATATTCCCGAACATTACCTAATTCCTGATTGAGATTAGATAATAGTCGTTCGATTAATTTAAGAGGAGTCTCGAAAATGTCTACTACTGCTATTGCCGAATCGATCGTTAGGCCAATGGCGTTTTCACACGGAACGCTTGAATGTGTTGATGTATTGGAATCGAGAAAATTTTATGAGGAGTTTTTAGGTCTCGAATGTGTTCGCCACGTCGAACCACCTGTCATAATGATACGGTTAAACAGTCAAGGATGTACTGTAGTCTGTGTCCAAGTCGGGGATAAAGCGCGAGATCAACGGGTTTTCAATCATTGGGGCGTTGATGTTGAGTCTCGCGAAAAGGTTGATGAAGCATACGCAAACGCTAAAAAATACAAAGACAAATACGGCATCAAACGTGTTCAGCCACCATCGGAATTGCATGGTGATTATAGCTTCTACTTGATGGATCGCGATGGCAATTGGTGGGAAATCCAATGCATTGAAAATTTCACATATGATGAAAACTTTAAACGTGGCGATATTGTTTAATTGTATCGACGCGCATCACTAGAAAGGAAACCAATGCGAGATGATGCAATCTATCTCGAGATGGTTTCACAGCCGGAATATAAACTGCAAATTGAATATGACGCAGACATCTGGGTACGGGACGGACTGGCATAAAAATGTAACATTTTTGACCGGATACAGAAGGTATGTTCCCAGTGTTCATGACGTTGGGACCTTATTCAATTTAATCGCGGCGCTGAATTTCAGTTTGATGCAAAAAACCATCTAAGGAATATGAAAGGAAGAAAAATGTTAAATACACGAAATCCAGAGACCGTCGCGAAACCGGGGGGGCTTTATAGCCACTCGGTAGAAGTGCCGCCAAATGCGCGTTGGCTTCACATCGCCGGTCAGGTCGGCGTCAAAGTCGATGGAACTATGCCGGAAAGTATAGAAGAACAAGATGAACAAATGTGGCAGAACACCCTTCTGATTTTAGAGGACGCTGGCTTTGGTGTTCAGGACATCGTCAAATTAAACGTCTATTCCACTGATCCCAAGGCCCTTCCAATTCATGCAAAACACCGAGCTGCGCACCTTGATGACAGTCATACGCCAGCATCTACCTGGGTTGTTATCAGTGAGTTGGCAAATCCAAAAATTCTCATTGAAATGGAAACAGTTGCTGCAAAAGCCTGCTGACTGCCGAGAACAAATAATTGAGAGGTAAATCTCGATGATGAAAATAGGCCAGTGGGTTTCCGAAAATCTGTTAGCCAATTTGATAAAGTAATAAAAATTGTGTATACAAAAATATATATATAGTATAATAGATGATTTGTAATAAAAATGGAAATCTATCTAAAATGCAAAGTTTTATGCATTGATCTAGAAAGACCAATACATGATTCTGGAGAAGGCGAAGTTTTTAAACAACTTGTAACTCAAAGGAGAAACTAAAATGCACCGATCAAATCTCATAATTTTGGCGTTGATTACAGCGGGTTTTTCACTCGGCTTTAGTTCAGCACAGGCGGAAACTATTAAAATAACGGCTATTGCCGGCCCACCTCCGGTCGCCGCCAATACAAAAATGATGAAGAATGTCTTCGTTCCCACGGTTAATAAAATTCTCAAAGAAGGCGGAGGGAAGTATAATATCGAATGGACGCAAGGCTATGGCCAAAGCCTCGCAAAAATAGCGGATACCTTCGAAGCGGTTGAAGAAGGAATCGCTCAAGTTGGCATGATTATTTTTGTTTTTGAAGAAAGCAAAATGCCGATGGAACAGTATACCTTTTCGATTCCCTTCGGCGCCTCAGACACTAAAACCATATCCACTATCAATAGTAAGTTACGCCAGAAAATCCCAGAAATGAACGCCCATTGGGGGAAATTCAATCAAGAAATCTTATCCTTCGGAGCTGAATTACCGTGGCACATATATACTAAATTCCCTATCAAGAGCTATAAAGATCTGAAAGGACACAAGATCGGCTCCTCGGGGTCGGCTGGAAATCTCTTTCGCGGCACCGGCGCCGTTGTCGTTAATGACATTATGCATAACTCTTTCAACAATATCAAAAATGGTCTCTACGATGGCTATCCAAGTTCCATTGGATTGGGTTTCGTTTACAAGATTTTTGCCGCCGCGCCGTATATCACCCAAGTTAATTTTGGTGCCCGAATGGGTGCCGGTATTAGTGTAAACAAAAAGGAATTTGCGAAATGGCCGCAACCCGTTCAAAAGGCCTTTCGAATTGCCGCCAAAGCTTGGACCGGTGCTTATCATAAAGTCTCAAATATCCTCGAAAACAAATTTATGGGCATCATGAAGAAAAAAGGCGCCACGATCACACCTTTTAGTTCTGAGAATCGCAAGGCTTGGGCACATTCCCTGCCGAATATTGCGAAACAATGGGCCGCAGATTTGGATAAAAAAGGCTTGCCTGGAACAAAGATCCTTAACACCTACATGGCTGAACTGCGTGCAGCTGGGGTCAAGCCCGCGCGTGATTGGGACAAGTAAACAATTTGCCCAACCGGCAGTAGGTTAAGAAAAATGCTTGAGAATGGACGGTCAATAGAGGGCCGGAAACCAAATATCGTAGGGCGAATTTACGGTTCTGTGGTTTCCGGCATGAATGTCATCGGCAGTATCTGGATCTTTGTCATAATGGTCATGATAAACGCTGACGTATTCAGCCGATTTCTTTTTAACCAGCCTTTGAGGGGTATCCCTACGATTATCGCGATGTCTATAATCGCTATTGTTTTTTTTCAACTACCAGATGCCCTTCGCACTGGCCGCGTAACTCGAAACAATATTATAATCGATAAACTCCTTTCATCCAAATCGGTTTCTGGTCATCAGTGGCAAGCGACGTATTACCTAATGGGCGCGGGCATGATGGCGTTGATTGTCTATTTCACCTTGCCATTCTTGGAAACTGCTTGGCGTTTGGAATCTTATGTCGGGACAAAAGGCGATTTTACTTTCCCGGATTGGCCAATTCTCGCAATCGTCATTTTAGGCGCTTTGTTTTTCTGCATCGAATTCCTGTTACAGTTCAGGCGAGACATATCCGCGCATTTTTCGTTTATGGGCCACTCCGCTCTCTCTATTATTAGTGCTATCACGCCACTAATTTTGGCGATGGCGATTGGCGTCGTGCTTGTAGCCGCGCCGTTGTCAAATCATGAAATCGCTGTGATCGCTCTTTTGTTGGTGGTGGTTCTTGTTTATATTGGCGTCCATATCGGGGTTGCTCTGTCAGCAATTTCATTTTTTGCAATTTGGGGGATCCGAGACGATGTGTTCATCGCCGGAAAGATGCTCTCATTGGCTGCCAGCGAAAGTCTCAAGCGCTTCGAGTTTGGCATAATTCCGTTGTTTATACTGATGGGAACATTGATTAGCGTCTCCGATGTCGGCGCCGATTTGTACAAAGTAGCTAACCAGTTATTTCGTCGCTTAAAAGGTGGCTTGGGCATGGCCACGGTATTTGCAAATGCCATCTTCGCCGCCGTCACCGGTACATCCATCGCCTCAGCATCGGTATTTACTAAGGTAGCTGTGCCCGAAATGATCAGATTTGGCTATCACCCCCGTTTTGCCGTTGGCGTCGTGGCCGGCAGCTCGGTTCTCGGCATGTTGATTCCGCCCAGCATGTTGATGATCCTCTTCGGCATACTTAGCGAGTCTTCCATCGGCGATCTGTTCATCGCCGGCATTGTTCCGGGTATTGTATTATCCATCGCCTACAGCCTGATGATATATATCATGGCGACACGATTTCCTCATATGATTCAAATCAAAGATCATAAGGCACCCGACGATCGACTCATGCCGGTGGCGGAATTAGTCAGAAAATTGTTGCCGATCATGGCCCTCATCACATTAATTTTGGGCGGGATTTATGGTGGATTATTCACCGCGACCGAAGCCGGCGGCATTGGCGCTTTCGGCGCGTTGCTATTGGCTCTGATTCGCCGCAGCCTGACATGGCATAAATTCTGGCATGTTTTGAGAGAAACCGGTCAAGTTACAGCTGCCATTTGTTTTCTGTTCATTTCGGCACATATTTATGCCCTCATGATAACTGTTACGGGGGTGCCAAACGCTCTCGAAGATCTGATCATTCAGTCAGGCGTAGGCTTTATGGGATTATTGATAATTTACCTAGTAATTATCATCCTATTGGGCACCATATTAGACGCCGGATCAATCATGCTCATCATGGTGCCGATCGTGATACCTTTGTTCCTGGTCATGGAGTCAAATGGTGTCGATATTGTTAGTATAACTTGGATTGGCTTATTGACGATTATCGGCGTTGAAATTGGTTTGTTAACGCCCCCATTGGGACTTGCATGCTTCGTTATTCACAACAACCTTCAGGATATCAAAAATCTTCAGGATAGAAAAATTTCGGTTGGTGATGTTTTCCGCGGGGCGGCACCTTTCGCCTTGGTGATGTTACTGGTGCTGATCTTAATCGTCATGTTCCCCGAGATTGCTATGGTGCTCCTCTGAGCGTTGTCGCCTAGTATGTGAGAACCGATAACAGGAAAAGTAGCTCAAATGAAACCGCTTCCTAAAAACGTCGTACGTACTATGTGCCCGATGAACTGTCACCCAACTCTCTGCGGTATGCAGGTGGAGGTTAGGAATGGCGAGTTAATTCAAGTCAAAGGCGACAAAGATAATCCTGACAGCCAAGGGTTCCTTTGCGCGCGTGGTCAGGCGTCACAGGAAATTATTGGCAATCCCAAACGGCTTCTATACCCGCTGGTCCGTGATCGACGTGGCGAAGATACTTGGCGCCAAACAAGTTGGGATGAGGCCTTGGATTTAATCGCTAAACACGTGAACGAGGTGGACCGGGAAGCGGTTGCTATCTGGCCTGGACATGGTGCATTCGCCAACAATATGGGCCTAATGTATAACGCCCAGCTGATGCAGCGCTTTGCCAATCTTTATGGCTGTCAGTTTTGGAATGCCGCAATGGTTTGTTGGGGGCTAGGTGGTTTCGGATTGGCTATGACCGGAACTTTGGAAACCAACACCAAGGAAGACATGGGTGAAAATGCAAATTTTGTAATTATGTGGGGTGCTAATTTGGCAAGCCAGCCCAACACGGCTAGTCATCTTCTTGCTGCAAAGAAGCGCGGAGCTCGCATTATTAGCATTGACGTTCGTCGTACAGAAACCTGCGCCCAGTCGGATGATGTAATCTTGATCAAACCAGGGACAGATGCTGCCTTGGCTCTGGCACTCATGCACGTGATTATTAATGAAAACCTATACGATGAGGATTTCGTTTCTAGCCACACCATAGGCTTCGATGAATTATCAGACCATGTTCAATCTTTCACACCGGCTTGGGCGGCGGATATCACAGGCATTGAGGCAAGCTGTATTGAGGATTTGGCACGCCGTTACGCGGCAAGCAGACCAGCAATGATTGTTGTCGGGGGAAGTACCATCCACAAGGGATATAACTCTTGGCATGCAGCTCGAGCCATCGGTTGCTTACCGGCTCTGACGGGTAATTTAGGCATTGCCGGCGGTGGTTTCGGTCCTCGGCATGGGAGTATGGGCCATGGGCGCGGCCTGGGCAACGTTATGGCTTTTGAACAACGTCCACCTGGCAATTACGTCGCAAACCAAATGTCCGATGTTTCCACGGCACTCAATGAAGGCCGCGTTAGCGTTCTCATGCTGATGGGCTCGAACATGCTGACTTCTTTCGCCGACGCGGGACAACTTGCCAAAGGCATTGAGCGTACCGATCTAGTCGTAAGCTTCGATTTATTCATGAACGAGACAGCGCGGCAATTTGCTGACGTGATATTGCCAGCGACAGCTTGGCTGGAAGAGCTTGGGTGCAAGGCGACTAATTCTCATCTCTACCTAATGGAACCAGCTCTCACTCCAGCTGGAGAAGCTCGGCCATTACAAGATGTATTGATCGACCTCGCGGATCGACTGGAAATTGAGGGCTTCTACCCCTGGAAGTCGCATGAAAATTTTATCGATGCGATATTGAACCATCCATCTTCGAATTCATCGACCGAAACATCGGAAGGACCGATGACGGTGGCAAAACTGCGTGCGCAAGGCGGTATCAGTCGGCTTGAAGTGCCTGACGTTGCCTATCCGACACATCATTATCAGACACCGTCCGGCAAGGTCGAATTCCTCTCCTCGCGTGCCGTAGAAATGGGACTACCACCACTACCAGTGTATGAAGAAAAGACCGCGAATTCTTACCCCTTGATTTTGAGCCAGGGACGGACACTAACTCAATTCAATTCATTCTATGACCAGGGTCAGGCCCTGCCCATGCTGGCCGGTTTAAATCCAGGCCCTAAACTGTGGATTGCCCCTGATGACGCAGCGGTGAGAGGACTTGAGCATGGAGCTCCCATCCTAATATATAATCAACGTGGTGAATTTAGGGCAACTGCAATTGTGACTGACAAGGTGTTGTCTGGTGTTGTTTGGATACGGCATGGCTGGGATGGTCTCAACAACCTTACATCCGGCGAGGCTGTGCTGCCTAATAGTGCGCTTAATATTCTCCCCTTTACCGTTGGCCAATCCTCATATGAAGTTATGGTAGAAGTGTCTTCGGTTTGATTTTTTGTAGGTACTGTCAGAGGAAAATCTGTTTTGACGATGTTGTAGCATTCTCATAATGTTTTCGGATGAAAAATCACAACCCATTCCGCTATTTTAAAACATCACCCGAGATTATCCGTCTTACTGTGATGATGTATATACGATTTCTACTTTCACTACGCAATGTTGAAGATATTCTCCATGAGCGAGGCCTCGACATCTGCCACGAAACCGTTCGCTATTGGTGGAATGGATTTGGCCCACTCTTCGCCAAGGAAATTCGTAAAAAACGATTGTACCCAATTCCCAATCATTCGAATTGGAAATGGCATCTTGATGAGGTGTTTGACAATTTAGATAGTGGAACCAATGACCGGCAGAATGAATTATTTTAACTCGAATTTGCGGAGTACATAGTAGTGTTTAACACCAATGCGAATAGACCTGATGTTTTGTGGAGACGTGTATACCTTCATACATTTTTGTATTTCATTTATTTAACATTGGTCGCTTTAAAATTTTTAAGTAAAGATTTTGCCAATCGGATTGCTGAAAAAAATGTCACCGCACAAATAGTCATTCGTTCTGTTGGAATTGGAAGAGAATTTACTTTCTATGACGGTCGGTTGAGTTCGAAACGTGGAGTAAATGATAACGTTGATGTGACACTCGAATTCTCGGATTGCTTTGTTGCGGCGCGACTTTTGACGCCACCGATCAATTACCAACATCAAATTGATGCACAGAAAAATTTTCAGCTCAAATTACTTGGGCCGGATGAACTTACCTACCATTTTACCCAGATCATGATTGCCACTCGGCGCATCGGTTGGCGGTTCGGTACCAAGCTGGCTAATGGCGTTACTCGTTACACAACGAATACCAATGGAGGGCCGTTATTCGTCCACGTTAAAAATGAAGAAATAATACGCGTTACGCCGATCGATTTTGATTCATCAGATGCGTCATCCTGGACTATCAATGCCCGAGGTAAATTTTTTACACCTCCCCGCAAAGCGACGGTAAGTCCGCATGCCTTGGCTTGGAAATCTCTCGTTTATTCTCCCGATAGAATATTGACACCTCTTAAGCGCGTCGATTTTGATCCAAATGGCGATCGAAATTGCCACAATCGAGGTGAGTCAGGATATGTGCCGATCAGTTGGGATGAGGCTTTGGACATTGTTGCAGGTGAAATGAAGCGTCTCAAACGTGAAGCTGGGCCGGGAGCAATTGCGTATAGCCATGGATCTCACCATACTTTTGGAAATATTGGTTATCAGCTAAGTGCTTTTCGTCGTTTTTCGAATGCCATCGGTATGACAGAAGTCCATCCCAATCCAGATAGTTGGGAAGGTTGGTATTGGGGGGCGATGCATCATTTCGGCCATAGCATGCGATGTGGCGCGCCGGAAAATTATGGTACCGCAGAGGATTGTCTCGAACACTGCGAAATGATTGTATTCTGGTCCTCAGATCCTGAGGCGACCAACGGTATTTATGGTGGTTTTGAAGGGACTATACGACGAAAATGGTTGAAAGAACTGGACATGGATTTTGTCCATATCAATCCCCATTATTGTGAAACTGCCGCCTATCTCGGGGGAAAATGGATTGCGCCCAAACCAACGACATCACCAGCCCTTGGATTGGCGATAGCTCACACATGGATTTCTGACAGCACCTATGATTCCGATTATGTTAATGAAAAAACCGTGGGCTTCGATAAATGGAAAAATTACATCCTCGGCGAAGAGGACGGTATTGCAAAAACTCCAGAGTGGGCAGCTGAGGAATCCGGTGTTCCGGAGAAAGACATATTGGCTCTGGCTCGTAAATGGGCGGCAAAGAAAACCTACCTTGCCGCCGGCGGCGGTAATGGACATGGCGGTGCCTGCAGGAATGCTACGGGTACACAATGGGCACGTATTTCCGTTTGCTTAATGGCCATGCAGGGCTTGGGTAAGCCAGGAATCAACTTTGGCTTCATGCAATGGGGCGCGCCAGTGAATCTAAGATTTTATTTCCCCGGTTACGCCGAAGGGGGAATTGCTGGTGATCTTGAGCACACCGCTCTTTCGGTCCATTTATATCAACGTATGCCACAGCTACCGGCGGTCAATACGGTGACACAAAAAATCCCTAAACTATCGTTACCGGAAGCGATATTGGAAGGCGAGGCAGAAGGACATCCTTGGAATGCAAAAACCATTGAAGGACAATTTACTCGTTTCAAATATCCCGCACCAGGATTCGTTCCTGTGCAAATGCTATACAAATACGGTGGTTCCATTATTGGCACAGCCAGTGACACCAACAGATACGTCAAAATGTACCGATCGGACAAATTGTCATTTGTTGTCAATCAGTCAATTTGGATGGAAGGTGAAACAAAATTTGCAGATATTATTTTACCAGCCTGCACAAGTATGGAGCGCTGGGATATCAGCGAATGGGCGGGCACTCATGGCTATACACAAGATTCTCAGTCGCAGTTGAATCACCGGGTGATCGCTTTGCAGCACAAATGCATTGAACCGTTGGGGCAATCTAAGTCTGATTACGATATATTTGTCGAGATTATGAAGCGCATGGGAATGAGTTCGTATTTCTCGGAGGGAATGAGTGATCTTGATTGGGTTAAACGGATGTTTGATGGATCCGATTTACCGGATTACATCTCCTGGAAGAAATTCCTCAAGAAAGGTTATTTTGTCGTTCCCGCAGAAGATGAGAAGCTTCGCCCGCCAGTGTCTTTTCGCTGGTTTTCGGAAGGGAAAAAGAAAAATATACCGGAAGCCCAACCATTGCCCGGAGATTACACTGATGAATTTCTTTCTGGTCTCCAGACTCAAACAGGCAAATTTGAATTTGAAGCATCTAGCTTGAAACGATATGACGCCAATGATCCGGAACGTCCGCCGATCGCTAAATACAATCGTGCATGGGAACTCGATGAGGAGGATTATGCATCCAAATATCCGTTGCAACTATTGACGCCACATCCTCGCTACAGTTTTCATACCCAAGCAGATGGCAAAGACAGTTTTATCAACGACATTGATGATCAACGTGTGGAAATAAATGGACACTTCTATTGGGTGCTTAGAATGAATACCGAAGATGCTCTAGAGCGAGGCATTCAACGACACGATATCGTTAAAGTATTTAATGATCTTGGCGCTGTACTTTGTGCCGCTGATCCGACCGAGCGATTACCGCGTGATGTTGTACATGGTTATGAATCTAGCGCGAGGTATGATCCAATCGGCGAGCCCGGTAATTCTGTTGATCGCGGGGGGTGTCTAAATCTCCTTACCTCCAAACGACCTCAAATCAAAAAATCACATTCTTTGGCAAGTAGTTCAGCGATAGTTCAGGTGGAACTTTGGGATGACAAAGAAGAAATTGAAACCGATGCCAGTGCCGCAATGGAGAGAGCTGCGGCTGAGAATCGTGTAATGGAGGGATCCCATGAGTAACAAATGGAATCTTATTGTGGATGTTGATGAGTGCATCAATTGCTACAACTGCGCATTGGCTGTTCAAGACGAATATGCAGAAATGGAGCATCCTGGGTATACTGCGCCAATGCCAAAACATGGCCATCGTTGGATTAATATTCTGAGGGCTGAGCGCGGTAAATTCCCAATTGTTGATGTCTCATTTGTTCCAACAATGTGCAATCATTGTGATGATGCACCTTGTGTTGAGGCGGCAGAGAACAATGCAGTTCATAAACGATCGGACGGTATTGTCGTAATCGATCCAAAGGCTGCCAAAGGTCAGAAACATCTCGTGGATGCTTGCCCTTATGGGGCTATATGGTGGAATGAAATTGAAGAAGTTCCACAGCATTGGAATTTTGATGCCCATTTGCTTGATGAAGGATGGAAAGAACCACGCTGCGTAAATGTCTGCCCAACAGGCGCTCTTAAATCCGTGAAAGTATCTGATTTAGAGATGTCTCAAATTGTCAAAGATGAGGAGTTGGAAACATTAAAAC
>Ga0066606_10002131_pt1 | contig 11747 bp, 10 predicted proteins | sample SaaInlV_DNA_100m_FD_60386 | JGI IMG/M metagenome (GOLD analysis project Ga0066606, IMG submission 60386) | Marine microbial communities from expanding oxygen minimum zones in the Saanich Inlet - SI075_LV_DNA_100m | ecosystem: Environmental > Aquatic > Marine > Unclassified | place: British... | reverse complement strand
CCCATAACGAGGACTTGGTTGTCCTTAAGTACCACTTCAGTATTAACCTCACGAGTATTAAAAGATGCTGTCGTGATTCCTCCAGATGTGACATCTGCACCTTTTGAACTAATTTCTTGCCGGATTTTCATGTTTACAAAATTATCTGAATTGATCTTCGGAAAAATATCTAATTTTACGCCAACTTTTTTGAATTCTATTGAGGTTGAGGTAACAGGTGAAGCTGAATTTGTCGTTAGAGTAGAGCTTGCCACAGGTATTTCATCAGTAACAGAAATACTGGCTGCTTTATTATCAGATGTTACTAGAATGGGGTTAGCTAGAACATCAGCTTGGGAATCGGAAGCAAATAATTCAAGTTTTGCCTTGAGCCGACTTGCGTTTTCTAAAAGCAGACTACCACCCGGAACCAGGCTTGCAGTTGCTCCAGATAATGAAGTCCCTAGAATTGAGTTGGTTGTTGCTGATGTCGCTAATGAACCTACTTTTGGAAGATCTATATTACCCAGTGATTCTCCTTCTAAAATCCATTCAACTCCTTTACGAGTAGCTTCATCAACTTTAAGGTCAATTATCAATACCTCTATAAGTACTTGTTGAGGTAATAGATCTAGTTTTTTAATCACTTCCAGAATAGCGGGATAATTTCTGGGACTGGTTCGAATGATTAAAGCATTTGTATCCTCGTCCGGTAGTATTGTGACTTCACCTTCGATATTGTCCTTTATTCCACCAGTTAGTTTTATTTGTTTGCTTTTTGGGTCATTAGTTTTTGATTGAGTTTTGGAATTTTTAGCTTTGGAAGTTTTGTTTTCTTTAGAGGTTTCGTTTTTAACCAAATTATCAAACTGTTTTAATTTTGATTGAGATGATTCTTGTGATTGGAACAATGTGCTGAGTAAAGCTGACATTTTCCCAGCTTCGCCATTTTGAACGTAGTAAACAAATGTACTGACATCACCTTCTGATACAGGTTGGTCAAGTTTGTTAACCCAAAATTCGATTGTAGGTAAAATTCGGTCAAATGCGTTAACCACTAAAATAGAATTAAGTCGCCCTAAGGAAAGAAAAGTTAATGATTCACCGATTTCTTCTGCATATCCCATCGAAGAAAATATTTCATTCATTTCAAGAACAACTTTGTCTGACTCTGAATTATTAAGTTTGTATAACTGGATATCGGAAGTTGCTAGTTTATCAATATCTAATGCTTCGACCACGTTTATTATGCGCCTAACATTATTGGCCATTTCTATCATCATTAAATTATTCGTTTCAGGAATTTCTATGAAGCTCGCATTAGGTGAGAGTAGGGGAGTTATGATTTTTTTCATTGATTCAACAGAGATATGCTTGAGCGGAATGATCTGGATGATTAGTCGCTCTTTTTCTGGGATACTAGAATCGTTGCCGTAATGGATGCTTAAAGGTTTCTTCGCAGCTTCTTCAACGCCAAGAAATCTATAAAAATTACCACTTTTTGTGACTGTGACATTGTGCAAGGCTAAAATTTGTTCTAGCACAGAATATAAATCTTCGACCTGTATTTTATTAAATGTTTGCAGGGTTACTTTGCCCTGCACGTTACCTTCAACGATATAGTCAATTTTTAATAGTTCACTAAATGTAGTGATAACGTCATATAACTCGGTTCCCTCAAAATTTAAGGTGATATGTTTAGCTTTTGTAAGTTCTTCTGGAAGTGTTGGCTCTTGATTGATTACCGTTTTTATCTTGTTTAAGGAGAATGGCTGCCGGTTTTGAAGTGTTTTTTTTGTGACTTCAATTTCACTAATCTGTTTGTTATTTTTTTCTTTATAGGCACTTTTTGGATTAAATTCAATTAAGCTAGACGAAAGACTTGAGATAAAAAACTTATTCTTGTTTTCATCTTCTGCGAGATACCACGTTTGTTTATCGTGAATATTTTTTTGAGTTCTTAGAAGAGAGAAAGTTTGATCCTTTTTTGCTATTCCTAAACTACCATATTGACTACCGGGGCCTTTTCTAAGAGGTACATTTTCACCAGATACTTTGATCAAACGATTTGTAGGTTGATCAGGTATGTTTTTTATCCCGCTTAAATCCAACGAACTTATGGGCTGCTTTTTATTACTAGAATTTTTTTTGTTGATTTTTGTTGCTTTTGATTTTCTTTTTTCAGAAAAAATCATCCCATCTACTGGATTTTTTTCTTTGAATTTTTCAAGAGCAGTCTTTCTATTTCCTAGACAACCGGACGATAAACATACACTTAATATCAAAATTGATAAGAAAAATTTTTTCATGAGACTTTCTTTTTTTCTATTTTCATTGTCTTAATAAATCCACTAACAGTCATTTGAGCTTGTAGTTCTTCCAAATCCTTTTTATTTATTCTTTGAACTGACATCTCCTCGATGACCATGAACTTTTGGTTATTTTCCAGGATACGTATAAAATTAGTCAAATTTCTAAGTTTTGAGCGGGTAGTAACTTTGGTTGATATGGTTAATAAGTTCTCTGTATATTTAGGCTTATCGACACGAAACCGTATAATGTTTACACCCGTTTGGTTTGATAGGCTCTCTATTAGGCGCTGTTGTTCTGCAGCGGCTAAGGCTGGCTTAGTTTGGTTGAAAAAACGCTGCTTAAGAATTGAGCTTGTTAATTTATTTTCCGTGCTTTTGGCTTTGTAATATGACTTTTGATTCAAAATTGCATAGCATTTTTGAATGAAAAGAATTTTGTCTTGTATTTTTTGATCCGCTCTACTGTTTTCTGTGTAGACTGGTTGTGCTACGAAGACAAAAAAGAGCCAGAGAATAATAAAAGTTCCTCCAGTAAGTACTAATTTTCTATCTCTGGGTGCTATTTCAACCACTATTCCCCCCTATGGCAGCATTAATTGTAAATTTTTCGCCTATTGATTCAGTTATGATCGTGCCTACAAAATGGGTGTCCCGAAAATGATTTGAGTTTTCAATTATTGGTATTAGTTGGGATGCATTAATCGAAACTCCATTAAGTTTAATATTTTTGTTCTCGAACTTGATCTTTTTTAGCCACGTATCCTTGGGGATAATCTGACTCAATTCTAGGAGTAATGGGAGCTTTGTTGGGTTTTGTTCATCTATTCTATTGAGAGTGTTTGTGTACTTTTGAAGCTCATTATACTCAAGGTCAACCTTCTCTAAAGGTCCCATATGAACTTTTATTTCGTCTAATTGTTTATCAAGAGAAGTTAAAATTATTTTATTTTGGATGCTTTGATTAATCATGAACCCAAATAAAAATAATATTGTTGCTAATGCGAGTCCTACTGAGTTTTTAACGTTTATTTTTTTTTTCTTAGTAGTGTTTAAGTTATCTGGTAATAGGTTTGTTTCAATTATATTTTGCTTTGTCTCCCGCATTGCAAGTCCAAGAGAGGTGCCCATAAAGGCTGTAGAATAATTTTTGGGTAACTCTGAATTGATGACCGATGGGAGTTGTGGTCTAAAAACCTGAACTCCTGCCGCCGACTCCAACATTGCAGTAATTTTTGGTGCTAAATGGCCACCTCCTGAAACGAAAACCGCGTCTACGGTTTTGGAGTTATCGATATTCCTGCAAGATGAGAGAGCGTTCTTTATTTCTTCTACTAAGGTTTCAGTAATTGTTTCTATATTAATTTGATTTGTTTGTTTTTCTATATTGAGGAAAATATCTCTGTACATTGGATCCACAATTGGAATGTTTCTAGAAAACTCCAATTCTCTCTGTATAAGAATTGAAATTTCAATGTCGTTAGAACTAAGGTCTACTAAAACTGAAAGTGATTCTTGGTTTTTATCGTTTAGCCATAATATATTGAGGTTGGCGAATATAGAGACATCAAGAATTGATACGTTAAGATTGAGTTTTTTAAGTAAACTAAGGTAGTAGTTAGCGGTTTCTTTCTTAATTGCAGCGCATGCGATGTGATACTGGTTGTCTTTTTTTGTAGTTATATGATTAGAGTAGTACAAATTATCTAAACTCGATGAAAAATGCCTCTCTAATTCAAATGCCATCATAGAATCTACAGATTCGCGGTCGGGAGAAGGAAGTTTAAATGACTGAAATGTTATGTTAGAACGTGGAATACTGACAACCACGTTTTCTGTCCACGCATTATGTTCGATCATAAAGGCGTTTACTTTCTCTAGAAAAAGAGATTCGGCTTTTTCATTTTCTTTACTTAAAGGTTCAATAGGTATGTACTTGCTTGCTAATACATCTAAGCGATACAGGGTTTTCCCTAATAAAGTTAGACAGACAGAGTTTTCACGGATGTCAATCCCTAGTGATTTTTCAAGATAAAATTTTTTCATTGATTGCCTGTTAATTCACTTCTGTCTTGATTATTTAAAATATTATCGTTCCAGTAATGCGTTAATAATATTGGGCCTTCTTTTTTAGATATTTTTTGAATAACGGTGCTGATCGAATGATTTGTCGGGCTATCCTCGGCTTTACCTGTAGACCTAATTCTAAAATAACTAGATGTTGTCTTGTCATAGAAACCCTTTTTTTCTCTTTCTTTCATTATTGTTTTTGCCTGTGTCTCAGAAAAAATGACCGAAAGAATCTCGGGTTTAGCTGTATTGGGGTTTATCGTTTCTACATTGTAGGTAGTAAAAAAATCAATCAATCCTTTACGTTTATCAAAACCATATAAAGTTTTTTTATCAACTTCACGGACTTTTATTAATTCATCAAGGTTTTCTATGGGCGCATTTTTGGGAAAATAAGGTGGACTTAAATTCTGATAAAAGTCATTTTCAGCCCCATTTAATCGATGGGTTTTATCTGAATCGATCCAATCAAGTATTGAGTCAGCGATAATATCCTTCTTGTCTTTTGATTCGATACCTATTTTCGTCAAAACCTTGACCAATATATCTCGAGTTGTTTTGTTGATAGGGATTTTGCTATTTTCATCTTCGATTGAATAGCTAATTACTCCTGGCCCAAATTTGATATTTTGGCGTATTGGGGAACGATATGAAACTTCTTCTGAATTTGAAGGTTTTTTATCAGATCCTTTAGTAGTAGGACCCATGATTAGTCCAAAGTCTTGATTCAAAGCGTGAAAGCTTGCTGGTGAAAGGATTTCTGCCATTGCCATGTGGACCCCAGCCTTAGCAAGGTGGTAAGTTTGGATGTCCTCCTTAAAGTTACGGGTTGTATTAACTTCTCCTTTCATGGAGAAGGCAAATTCTGTAGCTAATCCCATTAAGAGAACCAGAACCCATAAGACTACCATCAGGGCAATTCCGTTTTGATTTGAATGAATTTTAAGTTTTTTCATCACGTTCTTCAGGTAATGCAAATTTCATTCCAGAATTAAGAGGTATAATGATAGGAGGAGAGTAAATCACCCTTGATTGTCCCTTTGATTCGGGTTTAAGTGCCTCCTTCAAACCAAGTGAAACTTCCACGGCTCTAGGTAAAGTCATTTTATGATTTTTTTCAAATCTATACCTAGATTGCTGTTCTTCAGTTAGCTCGCCTACTTTTTTATTAAAAAAAGTTTGTTCAACAGAGGTTACCCAACGCCCTTCATATTTTTTTGACTTATCAAATTGGAGCTCAGTTTCGCTTGGGCTTAATTCTTTTACTTGGTAGTAGCGGAACTTAAGGTAATCGACATCTTCAGCAAGAAGAAATAAACGATCTTGATTAGTTTTTCTAGATATATAGGTAGTCGAGTTTTTGGATGCTACAATTCGTTCTCCCATTATAATTCCAGACCTTCCTGACTCTGGATGCTCTCCGACATAAAAAGTAGTTTCATGTGTCCACGGAGATTTCCCCTGACTTGTGAGTTGTGAGGAAAAAGTTACAAACCGCAGAAAATTTTCTTTCCCTTCAAAGGAAAGTAATCTTTCAGGTTTCTCTTCTAAATTTTTTGTAGTGAAAACGTTTTTTTCCCGAAATATAAATACGGGATAAGTAGATTTTATTTTTTGTCCAAGTTGATTTTGAATTAGTCGTAATCGTTGGAACGTATCAACTTTTAATTGGCCAGTTTCTTGGGCCGAAGATCCAAGCCTTATAGCTCCTAGCGAGATAGCAACAATAAACCCTATAATTCCCAAAGAAAGAATAAGTTCTAATAAAGTGAATCCGTGGTTTGAATTGCGCAAACATTTCATAATATTAATTTCCCGAAATACGAGGAGTATATGCTCCACTGATATAGGCTTTGCCTTGCTTGCGACCAGAAATATATTGAAAAGGATCATTAGGAGGTGGCGTGTCATCCTTTTCGTTTGCCTTTATAGAGCTTGGGCCTCCGCCAAATGACTGTGCTAGTATAAAATCTGCGCCAGGATACAATGCCCCATCCACTTTTAGGGTGTTAAGTTCAATGTCACGGGTTTTCCCGTTATCCTCCCAGAGTACATTTAATTTTACTCTTGAAAGTTGGATATTATTCTCTGCGCTATTTAGAGGCGAAGTGTATGGTGATATTTCAAGTTGCCACCGGTATTTTTTTTCGTTAAGAAAGCTTCCTTCAAACTCAGAAGTAGGGTAGTTATTGATCTCCAGCTCTCCTAGCTTTGAATGGGCAAGAGTCGTGCCTTTAAGATATTGCTCTGAAAGGCTGACCGAACGAATGCTTCCAGAAAATAACTGTGAAACAGTGACAAAGCCTATAGCCATTATGGCGAGGGAAACAATCACCTCAAGAAGAGAAAAGCCATCATTATTTATTTTTTTTGATTTTTGTCTGCCCGGTAATGGGGTCAACGCTGATAGCATAATAATTATCCAAATTTTTAGATTCTTTTATATTCATAGCAATTAAACCACCACTTGAGTTTCCCTGAGGGTAAAAAGTGACTGTGAATTCACCATCCCTAAAAAAATTATCTTCACCTTCGTATATAAAGTGAGTCAAACTAACCGGATCCGTTATAGATGTTATCTTTTTGGTTTTATTTTTATAGTCTTGAGTAACCCAGAACTGATTCCTAGTTAGATTCCCCGAAAATACGACTGGTTTTTTAGAAGCAATAGCTTCACTTCTTGCATATCGCAAAGTAGAGGCAACCTTACGCGCAGACGATTGCAGTTCCATGCGATCTAGTGTTGTCATGACAAAGGGCGTGCTCAAGCCCGCAATAAGAGCCATAAAGAACATAACAAGCGTCAGCTCAAGCAAAGTAAATCCTAAGCATCCGATCTTTTTTAAAGGAGGCATCTTTTTCATTACTTCCAACTGACTATATCTTTATTATTTTCCTCACCACCTTCTACTTTATCTGCTCCGTATGAAATTAGGTCATAGTCACCATGTTCACCTGGAGATGTGTAAATGTAGCTATTGCCCCATGGATCTTTTGGGATTTCTTTTTTGAGATATGCGGAAATTGCCTTTAGGCCTTCTTCAGTGTTTGGGTATTTATGATTTTCAAGGCGGTATAAATCGAGGGCTTGACCAAGTAACTCAATTTGAGCTTGAGCATCCTGTTGCATTGCCTTATCTACATGTCCAAAAAATTTTGGAACAACTAAGGCTGCAAGAAGTCCAATGATAACCATAACAACCAGTAGTTCTATTAAAGTAAACCCTGATTGTAGATTTTTTTTGACTTGGAAAATTGTTGTTTGTCTATTCATACATGCCTAGCCCCTTTAAAGAAGTTGTTTTTGATTAAAAGTTGATTTCGTTAATGCTAAATATTGCCAACAGCATAGAAATAACAATAAAACCAATTACCAAAGCCATACTAAGAATCATGAAAGGTTCAATAAGTGATATAAGTTGTTTGACGGAACGATCAATTTCCCGATCATAGGTATTTGCAACTTTGGTCAGCATTTTATCAAGCATCCCAGTTTCCTCTCCAACCGTCATCATATGTATCGCAAGAGGCGGAAATATACCCGTTTCTTGAAGTGGCTTTGAAAAGCCCTTTCCTTCCTTGAGTCCTTTTCTAAGCTGACTCATAGTCGCTGCTATCATGCGGTTATTAAGGATTGCTTGAGTTATATTTAAGGCTGCTAATATAGCTACGCCACTTGATAATAGAGTGGCCATAGTTCTACTGAAGCGAGAAACTTCGATTTTTTGGGCAAGGGGCCCAAATAGAGGAAGTCTTAATACGATTCCATCCCAATGAAGACGACCTTTTTCTTGTTTAAGGTAAAAAATAAAACCTGCTACTAATAGAATGAATGAAATTATGATAGCCATCCAGTGATTGGTTATAAACGTACTCAGGAATAACATTATTTTTGTTGGAAGAGGCAACGCTGCTCCCAATTCGTCAAATAGCTTAGTAAACCTTGGAATTACTACCGTAAAAAGAACCAATATTGCAAAGCCTCCTACAGAGGTAAGGATTGCGGGATAGATCATGGCAGATCTTATATTTGCTTTTAGTTCTTCATTTTTATCAAGAAAGCTAGCAACACTTGTTAGTGAAGGTGCTAGGGTTCCTCCAGCCTCACCAGCTCGAATCATATTTATGTATAACTTTGAAAAGACTTTTGGATATTCTGCCAATGCATCAGCAAACGAACTCCCGGCGTGAACTTTTTTGTGGACTTCGGTAAGAATTTCTTTGGCTTGTGGTTTTTCTGTAAGGTCCACAAGAAGTGATAGTGATTTGTCGAGGGTGATTCCTGATTCCACAAGCGTTGCAAGTTGTTCTGTAAGAGAGACCAAATCCTTTGCGGATATTTTACTTCCCAATCCATTTAGCTGAAATGGAAAATTTTTAGAAAGTTTTTTATGAGATTGGTTGTTTGATAACTGAATAGGAAAGTAATTCAGTCCCCTTAATTGAGCAACAGCATTTTGGTAATCAGATGCCTCTAAGTTACCCTCAATAGGCTTTCCTAATTGGTCTGTTGCTTTGTAGTAGAAAATATCCATAATTTCAGTCAGGGGTAGAGGTTGAAACTTTCGGAGGACAATTATTATATAACCCTAGGTTAAGTTTGTTCGTTTAATGTTACTCTCAATACTTCTTCTACGGTCGTTATTCCGTCTGCGACTTTCTTCCATCCATCTTCACGTAAGGTAGTCATTCCTTTATTGCGTGCTGTTTCACGAATTATTTGAGCAGTTGATTTGTCTAGTATAAGTTGTCTTATAGCATCATCCACTACAAGTAATTCGTAGATACCTGCTCGACCACGAAAACCAGTGTGGCTACATTCTTTGCATCCTTTACCATGAAAAGTCTTCATCTCCTCTTGATCGTAGGTGCCCATTTCCGCTATTAATGTTTTGGAAACCTTGGTGGGTTCTATACATTTTTTGCAGATTACTCGAACTAGCCGCTGAGCAAGTACACCGAGAACGGCAGAAGAAATAAGATAGTTTTCTACACCCATATCTAGTAGACGAGTAATCGCTCCTGCTGCATCGTTTGTATGAACGGTGCTAAAAACAAGGTGGCCGGTTAGAGCGGCTTGAATTGCAACGTCTGCAGTTTGTGCATCTCGTATTTCACCAACCATGATCACATCTGGATCTTGTCGAACAATGGAACGTAAACCACTAGCAAAATCCAGACCTATTTTCGGTTTGACATGAATCTGATTAATTCCTCTTATTTGATATTCTACGGGGTCTTCGATAGTGATTATTTTTTTATCTGGGGTATTTATATTTTGTAAAGCCCCGTAAAGTGTAGTGGTTTTCCCGCTACCAGTGGGGCCTGTAACTAGTAATTTACCGTACGGCTTATGAATTAAACCTTGAAACTGTTCCAGTACATTTTTTGGGAACCCCATTTCGCCTAAATTAACATTTAGATTACCGCGGTCAAGGATACGTATAACCACACTTTCTCCATGGAGAGTTGGTAGAGTAGAGACACGCATATCAATGTCTTTACCTTGTAACTTTAATTTTATTCGACCATCCTGAGGTAGTCTACGTTCTGAAATATCCAGATCAGCCATAATTTTTATTCTCGTGCAAATTGCAGAATTTAACCTTTTAGGTGGTGCTTCAAAGTTATGCAAAATCCCGTCTATTCGGTAACGCAGGATTAAGTCTTCTGCAAATGGTTCTAGATGAATATCACTTGCGCCCATTTCAGTGGCTTTGTTAATTATGTGATTTACTAATTTTATGACAGGCGCTTCCGAAGCCATGTCTCTAATATGTTCTGTGTCAGGATCAGTTTCAGTAAAACTATCTTCGTTATCTTTGATGCCATCTACCATTCGCCCCATTGTAGACTCGCCTGCTCCATAAAAAGTTTCTATTGCCTCGACAATGGTTTCTTCGGTGCTCAAAAGTATTTTTATTTTTTTCCCAAGTGAAACTTTGAGATTTTCTATGGTATGAAGGTCGAATGGATCATAGACAGATATTGTTAAAGTTCCATCATTCATTTGAATAGGAAAAATAGTTTTTTCTTTTAAAAAAGCTTCAGGAATATTTAGACCTTTTATAGGCAGTTGGTTTTTTGGATAATCCTCAAAAGCGAGAAAAGGTATTTTCAGGTCTTGGCTTAGCGTTTCTAGTAAGACTTTTGCGTGAATATAACCATGATCTACAAGTGTTTTTCCAAGATAATGTCCCGCTAAAAGTTGGTTTTCTTTTATTTCGCCCAGAATTTTTTCTGTGATCTTATTGTTCCTCAGGAGGATTTGTTCGACGGGATCTGATTTTTTAAGCATAAAATTTTATCTGCCAGAAATATGTTGACGCCTTGGTGGCGCTGAAATAGTCCCCGAAATTCGTGGTGAAAGTTGAGGATTTTTTTTTGTAATTTTCCGTGTACTTGTGAATTTTGGCTTACGTTTCTTTCGTTTTGATTTTTTATTTATACTGGCAATATCTCTTTTTAATTTTATTTCTATTATTTTCCCTTCATCGCTGTTGAGTATGATTGCCCTTTTTCTTATTTGAGATATCTTGTAATTACCAAGTTGGTCGCCAAGGTAATACCCCTTTCGCTTAATTGGTATGTCTTCAATTTTGTTTTCCCTTTGTATAGGATACGATCCTTCTAAAACAGCAATTTTAATGCCGTTTAGAAGTATTACGCCTCGAAGAATAATTTTAGGCATTGGAAGCATTGATCTTGGGGTGGATCTGACCACTTTTACTATAGGTTGTTGTTGAATAGGGGGTATATACTCAATTCTTTCTTTTCTGAACAAATTATTAGCTACTATTTTACTGACGCTTTGTGGCGTGGAACTTTGACGCTTGATTGTAAGATGCGCTATTTTGGGGGAGGAGTTTATAAAGCTTTCCCCATCTACTTTACTTGGATATTTTGGATATACCCAGGAATGAGCACCAAATGCAATTAAGGTAAGAATTGCGAGAAGAAAAATTATATTTAGGCCAAAAAAAAGTCTATACACAGGACTAGCACAAATCAGGTTTTTTATTGAAAAACTTGTCAGTTTATAAGGTTTTATGAACAATTTTGATAAGTATTGTCCAAAATAAGCGCTGTATTTAAATTCTGGGAGGTCATTTAAAGTAGATTGACCCACTTCTAGCTGATGTGCCACTTTTGATCCCCTCAGTAGTTAAAACCAACACTTTCTTTTCGGAAAAATTAGAAAAATCCTTTATAAAAAAAGGGATTTGAGAAGATTTAATTGGGCAATATTATACGGAAAGACTAGATGTATCTCAGGAATATTAATTATAGGGGGTACTTTCCACTAACCATATCTGGGAAGTTTTAGTTTGGTTAGTCCAAAGTTCAATACGGCTATAGTCTGCGATCAGTTTTTGTACTGAACTTTTC
>Ga0066606_10002130_pt1 | contig 11747 bp, 10 predicted proteins | sample SaaInlV_DNA_100m_FD_60386 | JGI IMG/M metagenome (GOLD analysis project Ga0066606, IMG submission 60386) | Marine microbial communities from expanding oxygen minimum zones in the Saanich Inlet - SI075_LV_DNA_100m | ecosystem: Environmental > Aquatic > Marine > Unclassified | place: British... | reverse complement strand
AGCTCCAATTGTATTAGCCCATTCAGCAAGAAATAGAAGTGCAGCTATTAGAATTCCAATGTATTCTGATAGTCCAAAAGCTAAAAGAATTGAAACGAGATTCCCTGATCCTGCCGGCAACTGCTACCTTATTTTCTCAGCATTATTTATGGCAGGTATGGATGGTATTAAGAATAAAATAAAACCAACACCTGAATTAGAAAAAGATATTTACACTTTATCAGAGAAAGAGTTGAGCAAATATCCAAATGTCCCCGCTTCTTTAGCTGAGGCTTTAGATGCTCTAAAGAAAGATCATAAATTTTTACTTGAAGGTGGGGTTTTCACTGAAGAGTTAATTCAAGGCTTTATTGATTATAAAATGGATGAAGAAGTCACGCCTTGGAGAACAAGACCGAATCCTTACGAGTTTGTTCTTTATTACGGAGTTTAATTTTACAAGATGAGGGCTCATGCAGCAAAGAGTCCTCATCTATTTTTTGAAACTCCATTCCTCATACACAAATTTTCTATAGTGCATTTACTGCATAAAGGTGAAACTGGTCTGCATATACTCTGTCCGTAAAAGACTAGCAGAGAATTGATTGGTATCCAGTATTTCTTTGGCAACTTAGCTCTAAGGGCGAACTCTGTATCATCTGGTTTATCTGTTTTAACATACCCTATCCTGTTAAATATTCTGTGGACATGGGTGTCAACACAAATAGCAGGCTTATTAAAACCCAGAGTCAAAACTAAATTCGCAGTTTTTCTGCCCACTCCTTTAAACTTAAGTAGCTCATCAATAGTATCAGGTGTTATGCTTGCATAATCAGCAATTAGCTTTGTAGAAATATCTTTTATTGTTTTGGCTTTTCGCTTATAAAAGCCACATGGAAAAATAGCTTTCTCTATCTTATTAGTGCTCAAAGAAGCTATAGTTTCAGGAGTTGACGCAAGCTTGAATAAGTTCTTGGAAGCCTTGTAAGTAACTTCATCTTTGGTACGCAAGCTTATTATGGTTGAGATAAGTACTTTAAAAGGATCTCTTTTCTTGTTAAGAGAGATAAAACTTTCTACTGCCGTTGGCAAGCTTACTTTTCTAGCTTCTTGCATTTTATTAATAATTTTACCGATCTGAATAGGCTTCATTATATAGAATTTAGCAGATTTTCTAAATTTTCAAAATCAGCTACCATAATATAAAATGGACTTAAATAATTTAGTAATACCAGAATTACCTGAATTACCAGGTATCTACATCTTTAAAAATACAAAGAATGAAACTCTTTATGTGGGGAAAGCAAAAAATATAAAAAAAAGAGTTAAGTCTTATTTTACTAAATCTAGAGATTCTAGGATAAATATTTCTTTCTTAATGAAAGAAGCAGCAAGCCTTGATTTTGTTACAACAAATAATGAAGAAGAAGCGTTAATGTTAGAGAGCAAGACAATAAAGATAAGACAGCCAAAATTCAACATCCTGTTAAAAGATGATAAAACATATGCTTCATTGCGCATTGAAATGAAAAACGACTTCCCAAGAATCTCAAAAGTAAGAAAGTGCAATGATAAAAACTCTATATATTTAGGTCCTTTTAAATCTGCTGATAGCCTAAACAAAACCAAAAGGCTTTTTCAAAAAGTTTTTGGCATTAGAGACTGTTCGGATAATAAATTTAAAATGCACAACAAGAGAGCGTGTATATACAAGAATATTGGTCTGTGTTTGGGTCCCTGTGACGAAGTATCTTTAAAAAGTAGCTACGATAAGAACATTGGATTAATCAATAAAATATTTAGTGGAAAGATTGGGGAATTAAAAAAACATATTCAAAGCAAAATGAATGAAAGTTCTAATGCAGAAAAGTACGAAGAAGCTTCATTCTATAGAGATGAACTAGAGTTAATTTCAAATAATTATTACTTTAATCCATCTTCCTCAATAAAATTAGAAAATACAGATATTTTAGGTTTTTGTAATATTAAAAATAAAATACAAATTATTATACTTTTCTTTCGTGGTGGATATTTAATTGATAAAGCAGATTTGTATATAGAAGCCAAAAGCAAACATGTTGAGATGAATGTTTACCAAGCAGTATCACAATTCTATGCGCAAGGAACATCTGTGCCAGAAAGAATATTAATGAAACCTGACTTTAGTTACTTAAAACAGCTACAAAATGATTTAATAGATTTTTCATTTTCGAATACAACTATATTGCCCTGTAAAAATAAGGATGGTCTTAATCTAATAGAGCTTGCTAATGAAAATGCTCAAAATTATATAAGACAGAATTTAAAAGAAGAACTTGAAACCTTGACAAAACTTAAAGATATCAAGAGCGTGCTTAAATTAAAAAATATGCCTAATAGGATTGAATGTTTTGATATATCAAACACTCAAGGAACTAATCCTGTAGCCTCGATGGTAACCTTCATAGATGGAGTTCCATCTAAGGATTTCTACAGAAAGTTTAAGATGCATACTAGGGGGCCAAATGATTACGCTATGATGGAAGAAGCTATTTCTCGGAGAATTAAAAGAATCGGACAGAGCGGGTGGGAAAAGCCGGATTTAATTCTTATAGATGGTGGCAAGGGTCACCTAAACAAAATAGTAAGTTTAAAAGCTAATAATATTAGTTTTGCTTCAATAGCTAAACCAAAGTCAGAAGAACATATTGATAAAATTTATATTCCTGGCTCATCTAAGCCTGTTAACTTTAAGCATAAGATTCCTGCATTAAATATTCTTATTAATGCAAGAAACGAAGCTCACCGGTTTGCAATCACTTTCCATAAAAAGAAAAGACAAGAATCAATGTTTACCTCAATATTAGATAAAGTTCCTGGGCTTAGCTCTGCAGCTAAGCAAAGACTTTTGGAAAAATTTGGTGATATAAAAGGAATAAAGAGAGCAACTTTCGAAGAATTAAAAGAATCTGGTCTCAGTCAAAGAATTATACTAAACTTAAAATCTAACTTAAAAGATGGTCAAGTATAGCCATAGCACTATAAACTTTATTTTCAGCTTGCCTGTAAACAACAGAATTCTTTAGGTTCAAAACATCTTGAGTCACCTCTTCGCCAACGTGTGCAGGAAGGCAATGCATAAATAGAAAATCTTTTCTTGCAAGCTTAACTATATTTTTATTTACTTGAAAGTCTTTGAATGCTTTAATCCTTTTCTTCTCTTCTTTCTCCATGCCCATACTAGTCCATACATCGGTATAAATAACATCCGCATTTTTGGCTGCTTCAAAAGGATTATTGTCGATAATTAAATTTTTTCCAGCTAACTTCTGTATTTTGTTGCTTGGTTCATAACCCTTTGGGCATGAAATAATGAGGTTCAAATTTAAAGCTTTTGCAATAAGGGCAAGGGAATTGGCTATATTATTCCCATCACCAAAATATACAATCTTAAGATTTCTTAGTTTACTTTTGCCCTTCATCTCTCTGATTGTAAAAATATCAGAGATTACTTGAGTTGGATGCTCTTCGTCAGACAAGGCATTAACAATGGGGATATTGGCAGAGGAAGCGAAATCCTTAATATTTTTTTGCTTAGAGGTCCTATAAATTAATGCATCTAGATAAAGTGAGAAAATCTTAGCTGTCTCGTTTATAGACTCACCTCTAGAAATCTGTGTATCAGATCTATTTATATATATAGGATAAGCTCCTAATCTAGATATAGCTACCTCGAATGAAAGTCTTGTCCTAGTGGAATGCTTCTCAAACAATAAACCTATAGATTTGCCCTTTAATTTACTTTTACTTTTCTTCTTAAAACTAACAATCTTCTTAAAGATTGCCTCGAACTCTTTTGAGCTTAAGTCTGATATTGATGATAACGATTTACTCATTTAATTCCCTTAAAGCAATATTAAATATACTAATAGATTTCTTTATTTCATTCAATTTAACATTAAGTGGTGGTAGGATTCTTATGTTTTTTTTCTCAGTTAGAATTACTAGTAACCCTAATCTCAAACAAATATCAGAGAAGTTCTTAGCTTTTATTGATGAATAAAATTCAATAGCCAATATAAGCCCTAAACCCCTAACCTCTTTAACTAACTTATTTCCAGACATTTTAACTAATTCACTAAGAAAAAAATCCCCACTCTTTACAACTTTCGACATAAAACTTTTTTTAGAGATTTGCTTGTAGCTTGCAAGTCCGGAGGACATTGCCAACGGATTCCCACCCATAGTTGTACCATGAGATCCAGGTGTCAAAAAATCAGAAACTTTGGGTGATGCTATCATAGCTCCACATGGAAGACCTCCACCTAATGCTTTTGCTAAAGTAACAATGTCGGGGTTTAAGTCATAGTGGTTATGGCAAAAGATTTTCCCTGTTCTTCCAATACCTACTTGAACTTCATCTAAAATGAATAGGATATTTTTCTTTCTACAAATATCTTGTATTGCTTTAAGAAAAGTTGGCGATCCAAATTTAACTCCTGCCTCACCTTGTATGGGTTCAACTATAATAGCTGCAATCTTCTTATTCTTGTTCACAATGTTTTCTAATTTCTTTATGTTATTAAACTCTGTATTTTTAAACCCTGGCAATAAAGGATAAAAACCATATTTATATTTTTTAGGCGAAGTTGCACTAAGTGACCCGAAAGTTCTTCCATGAAATGCCCCTGTAAAAGATAAAATAATATTTTTCTCCCCGTTAAAGACCCCCCATCTTCTTGCGAGCTTAAATGCAGCTTCATTTGCTTCCGTTCCGCTGTTACAGAAGAAGGCTTTATACCCTTTTTTCTCCTGCACTAAAGCTTTTGAGTAATCAACCTGCTCTTGGATAACAAATAAATTTGATATATGTGTGAACTTGTTAATTTGCTTTAGAATTGCTTTGTTTACTTGTGGATTCTGATGGCCCAGGTTATTAACAGCAATTCCAGAAATAAAGTCTAAGTATTTATTTCCATCGGAGTCCCACACGAATGACCCCTCTCCTCTAACTATCTTAATAGGAAGCCTTTGATAATTTTGAATCAAATATTTATTGCTTTCTGCTAAAATATTCTTTGCTTTTTTCACCATCACAATAGTATCTCTGTTCCTATCCCAGAATTAGTAAATGTTTCTAAAACTACAGCATGTGGAATCCTACCATCTATTATATGAGCCTTCTTGACACCGCCTGTTAAAGCATCCACTAAACACTTAACTTTAGGGACCATCCCTGACGCAATAGTACCATTCTTAACTAGTGATTTTGCTTGTTTCTTGCTTAAGGAAGAAATTAGTTTCTTGTTCTTATCTTTAATTCCTTCAACATTAGTTAACACAATAAGCTTTTCTGCTTTAAGCGAAGAAGCAATCTTAGAGGCCGCACTATCTCCATTAATATTAAAAGACAGGCCCTTAGTATTAGTCCCTATTGGGGCAATCACAGGGATATGTCCACTAGTCAAAAGCTCTTTAATTAATAATGTATTAACTTTGGTAATCTCGCCCACTCTTCCTAAATCAACACCTTTTCTTATTGGCTTCATTTTCTTCACTCTTAGTAATTCTCCATCAGCACCAGAAAGGCCTATGGCTGAGCCACCGTTGGAATTTATTTTTGAAACTATCTGCTTATTAACTTTTCTGCCTAATACCATCTCAACAATTTTCATTGTTTCGTCACATGTAATTCTTAACCCATCGACAAAACTGGTTTTAATATTGTTTTTTGATAAAGCCTTACTAATTTCATCTCCACCACCATGTACAACTACTGGATTAATTCCCACATATTTCATTAAGACTAAATCTCTAGAAAAATTGGAAAATTCTTTTGAGCCTATACTACCGCCAAACTTTAAAACAATTGTTTTGCCCCTAAATTTCTTAATATAAGGTAACGCCTCAATTAATGTTTTTGCACTTTTATTATAATCTTTCATAACATTCAAGGTACGAATTATATAGTATATTTAGTTAAATCTCTATCTATAATTAATAATCTCAGAATAAATATTAAAAGCCTTAAGCTTTAACATTTTCGCCCTTATAAAATTTATTAATTAAATTATACTTCTTTTTTATATCATTAACATGCTGATATACTTGGGTTGAAGTTATATTTTTGTGTCCTAACATCAATTTAACATCAACTGTCTTAGCGCCATTTAAAATCATATGAGTTGCAAAGGTATGCCTAAGGACATGTGGCGTGACTGTAAAACCTAAAAATTTTTGAGTATATTTCCTTACTACTCTATAGATTAAATGTCGGTCTATTGGAAAACCCTTTTCTGATAAGAAAAATGAATTTTCCGATATATAGTTCTGATTTCTGCCCCTTAAAGCTATATATTTAGACAAAATTGGCTTTAAGTAAATATTATCTATTGGAACACTGATTGTTCCACCTCCTTTCAAAAAAATATTGTCTATTCTTGTTAGTTGTTCATCCAAATCATTCAATTTAATATTGCCCAAAACAGAAGCTCGGACACCGGTAAAAATTAATAAAAAGATTATCGCTTTATCTCTAACTAAAGTTGTTTTCTCTTTGCTTTCATGACTAAAAGCTAAAAGTTTTTGGACAAAAGTTTTTAAATCATTAAATTCAAGATACTTTTTAAAATCATCACTTCTTGAAATGTTCCCCATAAAGCGGGATCTATCAAAAGTATGAACGAAATTAGTGCTAATCTTTTTCTCTCTAACTAAAAAAGACAACAATTTCGCGAAAGAAGACATTTTCCTATTCAAAGTCCTCTTTAGTTTTGCATTTAGTGCCTCACGATTTTTATATTTGTCGGACGAAATTATGCTCTCAAAATAATCTTCTAGATTTTGTTCGCCAAAAAGGCTTTCGAAAGAGGTATCCTTAGTAAATTCAGAATCAAAACCAATATAATTAAGATACACATCAATATCCCCCAAATAAGTTTCAATTGTGTTAATAGATAAATTATCAGTTTTTAAGAACTTCTTGTACTCAACTAATAGATGCTTCAACTCCATATTTGAATATAAATCAATTGAGATTAATTAGTCAATAAAGATATTCTTAAATTGAAGATATATTGTAAATATGAGATAATTAAATATGTATAAAGTCGGTGATAAAGCCGTTTATCCCTCCCATGGCTTAGTTACTATCTCTTCAATTGAGAGGAAAGAAATAGGAGGAATTTCTCACGATTTTTTAATTCTTGAAGTACCAGACAGCGATATAACAGTTATGATCCCAAAAAATTCTGTGCAAGCTAGAGGTCTTCGTCCTTTGGCTAAAAAAAGCGAGCTCAAGATTCTTTGGCTATTAATTGAGGGGAAAACTAAATATAAAATTGACGATACTTTAAGTTGGAACAAAAGATATAGGACCTACACTGAAAAGCTTAAAACGGGCAATATTATTATGGCTGGAGAAGTTTTTAGAGAAATTAATGATATATCAAAAAATAAAGAGCTATCTTTCGGTGAACAAAAGATTCTAGAGAACGCTTTTAACAGGCTTGTTAAAGAGCTAGCTGCTTCCTCAAAATCAAATGAGGAAACTATTTATTCTCAAGTAAAAAAACTGCTAACTAAGGATGAACTAATTAATATCTAGTTCTTTACCATCAGTCTTAATTGGAGATTTATAATTTAAGAACCTAAGAATTGTTGGAAATAGATCGACGGTTCTAATTTTGTCTTCGGTAACTTTTTTGTTCATTATTAACGGAACAAGCATATGCTCTTTCTTTAGGGAGCCATGCGATGACTTATGCTCAGGAATCTCAAAGTTATCTCTTAAATCAAATCCTTCATTAGAGCTAATTACTAAGTCGCCACACCTATTAGAGTTAAAAAGCTGGTGTATTTGTGTTAACGCATCGGGGTAGTCAGTATCAAAAGTTTTATCTAGAATTTCTTCGTAAGTAAGTAGTCCTTTAAGGTTTTTGTAATCAAAAGGGTCGTTAACCAAAGGTGTGTATTCCAACCCGCTTTCTTTGTCCTCTAACATAGCCATGCCTCTTATACTTCTTATTATAATTTGACTTTTTTCATTAATAAAAATTAATATGTCTATTCCAGGGTTTCTTACCAAATCTTCAATGATCTTCTCAGTGCCATTGAATGTTTTCCTCTTAGACCAGTCTTTTTCTTTTCTGAAATAAAGATGTGCCATTGAATTACCTGAAACCATAACTGCTGCATCAATATTTTTTATAAGTTTACTAAAGACAAGTGGGTAAGAGAAAACTTTAAAGCCCTGCTTCTTTAGAACATCAACGAGTTCTATATGGCAATTGGTATTTGAATGGCCATGATCACTTGTTACAATTAACAATGAATCGTCTAACTCGTTATTATCTTTTAATTTTTGAATAACTTTACCTAATTCGAAATCAAAACTTTTATATGAATCTAGTACTTCTTTGCTATCATGTCCATGAATATGTGAATTTGAATCGACGCCTAAATAGCAGCAAAAAATAAACTCCGCTTTTTTATCTAAAGAAGATAATAATTTTTTTGAAGATGTTAAGTCAATAGAACTTGAGCCAGAAAAGTGTGATTTAATCTTATAGTAGCCTTTTGATATTCTTGTCAAATCAAATTCCTTTTGAAGTCCACGAGTTATCTCATTAAATATTGATCTAGAGTTTTTAACTATCTCAAATATTGTCTTATTGGATTTCTTAATGTCATCGTTCAGGAGCAAGCCTTCAATTCCAACATAACTTCTATGAGCCATTAGAGAAAGCTTATTTTTAGAGAAATTTACTTTATCGAACCATCTGATACCAGGAAGATTAGCATTCCCTGGGAATAGTCCCATAAGAAAAGGAGTGTAAGCGGGTCCAGTAGTTGATGGAAATACAGATGTTGCTGAACTAATAGAACCACCATTGCTAATTAGCTCATTTAAATTAGGAAGATAGCCTAGGTCAAGATATTTTTCTACGGTATCTTTTCTGGCACCGTCCAACAATAAGAAAATTACTTTTTTCATAATAAAAAATAAAAATTTATTTTATTTTCTCCCACTCATCTTTTGATATAATGAAACCGTCACTATTTCTATAAACTTTTTCACCTTTAAATACCTCAGAAACCTCATCATCCCTTCTTTCATTTCTAAGCCATCTTTGTGGGTGTGGAACAAACTTTTCATTCCCTGTTGTTTTATATAAATAATTAAATCTAGAAGCTAATTCTCTAGGCGAAAGATTAGTATCAATCTTCAAATATTCTGCCTTTGCTTTTTTCTTATCAACTTTTCTACCTAGCAAAAGTTTCCAAAATTCTTCAAACTCTTCTTCTCTTTTTTTTGACATAAATCTATTTAACTTATTAGGCTCCTACTATTATTTTATTTTCTATTAATAGTAAATCAACTCAAAGTCTTTGTAACTTATCTAATATTCTTATCAACTTTTTAATATGTTTAGATTCATGGTTTGCCATTAAAGTGATTCTTATTCTTGACTCTCCTTTTGGAACAGATGGTGGCCTAACTGCTGGTATGTAAATCTGATTTTTGAATAAAAACTCAGCAGATTTAAGTGTCTTTTTTTCGTCTCCTATTATAATTGGAATTATTGGTGTGCTGGTATCAACATAAGAGAAATTCGAACTTTTAAGAAAATCAGTGAGTTCATGAATATTATTAAATAGCTTTTTTCTAAGTTCTCTGTCTTCTTTGATTATTCTAATTGATTGAATAGAGGCTTCAAGTGCTGGGCCCGGGAGTGATGTATCAAAAATAAAAGACCTAGCTCTATTCTTTAAGAAGTCTATGAGCTTATTAGAACCTGCTATATAGCCTCCGACTGAACCTACCGCTTTAGAAAGGGTCCCCATGCATATATCAATCTTATTTTGAATGCCAAATAACTCTGTAGCACCACTCCCAGTTTTTCCAAGTACTCCTGTTGCATGAGCTTCATCTACCATTGATAAGCAATTATATTTCTTACACAAAAATACAATTTCATCTAAAGGAGCTATGTCGCCATCCATACTAAAAACAGTGTCAGTCAAGATCATTTTTCTAGAAGTAGATGAAGAGAATCTTTTTAACTTTTTTTCCAAATCTAGCATATCAGAGTGCTTATAAATAACTATCTTTGACTTTGATAGTCGGCTTCCATCAATTAAAGATGCATGATTAAGCTCATCACTAAAAATTATATCTCCTTTAGACATCAAACTCGATATGGTCCCTAAGTTTGCCAAGTAACCAGAGCTAAATACTATAGCGTCTTCAGTCTTTTTAAACTTCGCTATATCCGCTTCTAGCTTGTTGTGAAGGGCAGAAGTTCCAGTGACCAATCTTGAACCGCCAGTGCCGACACCAAATTTATTACTTGCTTTTATTGAGGAAGAGACAACCTCTGGATTGGTGGTCAAACCTAAATAATTATTTGATGCAAATTGATAAAATTTTTTTTTATTGATTATAATTTCGGGACCCATAGAGGAAGAAATTTCTATTAAATTCCTGTGTAAATTAGATTTTTTTATCTGCTTTAAACTAGAAGATAGCCATTTACTAAAATTTTTATTACTCATCTTGTGTTGCAACTTCAATACATTTATATATTGTCTTAGTTAAATCTTTTATTTCTTCTTTATTAATTGAAACAGGAGGCATTATTACTATGGTATCTCCTAATGGTCTAATTAGAACCCCGTCTTTCTTTGCTAAATCACATACCTTTTTTCCAATCCTTTCCTTGATATCATATGAGATATTCCTTAAAGGCTCCTTTTTTAAATCAATTCCTGCCATTAAGCCCTTGCTTCTGATTGAAGCAACATGCTTTAAACCGCTAAACTCTTTTAATTGATCTTCTAATACTTTTATTACTTCTTTTGACTTAGCAATTGTTTCTTCTTCTTCGAAAATTTCAATATTAGCTATTGCGGCCGAACATGCCAATGGATTACCGCTGTAGCTATGTCCATGAAAAAAAGCTTTTAATTCCTCTGGATCACCTAAAAAGGTTTCAAAAATATTATCCGTTGTTATGGTTGCAGAAAGAGGCAAATATCCTCCTGTAAGGCCTTTTCCAAGAACTAGAATATCAGGCGTCACGTCATCATGATTACAAGCAAACATTTCACCGGTTCTTCCAAAGCCTGTAGCAACTTCATCTAATATTAATAGCACGTTAAATTTATCACAAAGCTTCCTAATTTTTACTAAGTACCCTTCGTTTGCGACTTTAATTCCGCCGGCAGCTTGTACATAAGGTTCAATTATAAGGGCTGCAATTTCGTTTGAATTTTTGGCTAGAACTGATTCCAGCTCATAGATAGTTTTATCTGAAGAATCATACGAAGAAATTTTAAATGATTCAAACAATAAAGGTTTAAAGGTTGAATGAAAAAGGTCTATTCCACCCACTGAGACAGCTCCTAAGGTATCCCCATGGTAGCCATCCTTTAAACAAATAAATTTATTCTTTTTGGGCTTATTTTTCAATAACCAATATTGAAAAGCCATTTTTAATGCTGCTTCAACTGCACTAGCTCCATCGCCTGAATAAAAAACTTTTTTCAAACCTGGAGGGCAAATATCTATTAACTTCTTAGCTAAAAGAGAAGCGGAAGGATTTGTAACTCCCAAAAGAGTTGAATGAGCTACTTTATCGATCTGATTCTTTATAGCTGAATTAATTTTCTCAACTTTATGGCCGTGAATATTCACCCAAAGAGATGAAACACCATCAATATATTTATTACCTTCAGAATCGATTAAATAAATACCATCTGAATCTTCAATAACTAAAGGGTCATCC
>Ga0066606_10002108_pt1 | contig 11840 bp, 8 predicted proteins | sample SaaInlV_DNA_100m_FD_60386 | JGI IMG/M metagenome (GOLD analysis project Ga0066606, IMG submission 60386) | Marine microbial communities from expanding oxygen minimum zones in the Saanich Inlet - SI075_LV_DNA_100m | ecosystem: Environmental > Aquatic > Marine > Unclassified | place: British... | reverse complement strand
GTAATTCATGAACTCTAGATAACAAAGCGCGCCTTTCTTTTGATGAGCGAGCCTGAGGTAGCCATTCTAACAAACGCCTGATATCCTGGGCATCACGTGTAACAGTCCAGTTCAGAACCTCCTCGAGAACGGGGTCATCTGCTGGTAAAAAGCGGTCTGCCATATTGTATGCTTATTGAAAGGTAATCAATAAACTCACGCGCCAAGAGAACGACTTCGAATACGTTCGAATAATTCTCCGCCCGGCGGGGCACTTTGAACCAATTCAACAAATTCATCTCTCATGTCTAAGGATGCAATCAGCATGACGTTTTGTTTCTGGACTTTGCTGGCATTCCACTCCTTCAACATCGAAGCCGATGGTATTGGGCGGCCGGAGCGTTTGATTTCTTCAGCCATTTCTAGCACGAGGTCAATTGGAAGCGCCTTATCGACCAATTCTAGCATTTTACACCACGCGTCCCCTTCGATATTCGCAAGTAGTAACCCAATTAATTTGACATCCTCTCTTCCGCACCTCTTCCATAGGCGAGCGACCAATTCATCAGATCTGCTAGGGTAATTTGTTAGAATCCAAGAGGCAATTCTCCTCATGGTAGGGTCGTCGGTTCCGATGTGGAACGATAGGCCGCTTTGAAGAAGCAATTTATCGGTAATAGAACGGTTAACCAGGCCCTGGGCTCCACAATCATATGCCCGTTTGATAAAACGTAGCACCTTCCTACCTTTCGGTAAACCTTCATCAAATAACCTATCGAGGTCATCGATCACAGATTCACCTCAAGCACTTTTTGTTCGTACGCTATCGAATAGGCTTCCAACCAAAGACACACTATCTTTCAAAGTACCAAGCAATTTGTTAACGACATTCTCATCCTCTGTTTTCTGTCTAATCATATCTCGCAAATTAGCTTCAATCTGCGCATGGTCTTCATCGTCAATATCGAATTCTTGTCTAAGGTGTGCTAAAACAGCGAATTCATCCTTCGAAAGAGATGCATTTACAATCGCAACTTCGAAAACCCGCTCATAAACCAATCTTTGTTCGTTTGGAGTAACATCGCGCCCCGGCGGAGTTACAATGCCTTCTCTTATGGCAGAATATATTTCAGTTGGTTCATCCGCAGAAAGGCCTAATGCATTGGCCAGTTTGATGATTAGGCGTTTTTCTTCACGTGTCAAAACACCATCATGAAGCATAACCTCTACGGTTGTCCTAAACACATCAAGTGCCCCAACACTATCGCCGCTCACAACTCGGCGAGAACCGTCTTACACTTGAACCTCGTTGATTGGCATTGAAATCGAAATACATCGATTATTTCCGTGACAGGGTTCAAGAAGGAGGGGCGAGTCCGAAGGTATGTTCAAATCCGATTCACGGCCACATAAATGCCCCTTTTTGGAGCAAGCGGCCACCCTGGAAATATGCCGAAGGCACATTGAAAGGAGAGTGTAAAGGCTGAGAATAAGGAGAGATTCCTATGGTAAAAAAACACAACGGAGGGGGTTCTAAAGGCGGCGCTGGCAAATCTAGCAAAGCAATGAAGTACCTCATTAAAGCAGACCTAAAGGTAAATGGAAACGTCCAACGCAAGGATATAATTGGCGCAATTATGGGGCAGACCGAAGGTCTGCTCGGAGATGATCTAGAACTACGCAAACTACAACGCACCGCTCGAATCGGCCACGTCGATGTCGAAGTGAAAAGTAGTGGCGGTAAAGTGAACGGTCAAATTCTCATTCCAAGTAGTATGGACAATGTAGAGACCGCAATTATTGCATCTAGTCTCGAAACAATAGACAGAATTGGCCCGTGTGCAGCCAAGATTACAGTTTCTGAAATTCAAGATGTACGCTCAACTAAGGTTAACGCGGTAATAGACCGTGCAAAAGATCTGTTGTTGGTCATGGTCAATTCTGGCGATGCAGCTACAAAGACAGTAATCGAAGAAGTTCGAAGCGTACTTACAGTTGGTACAGCAAAGAACTACCACGGTTTGACTTGTGGTCCAAATGTAGAAACTAGCGATTCGCTGATTATTGTAGAAGGACGCAATGATGTTCGTAACCTTCTCAATTTCGGCGTCAAGAATGCAATTTCTTGTGACGGCGCAGGTAATATCAAACAAGAGCTGGTAGAACTAGCAGCAACTAAAGAAAATGTCATCCTAGCAATTGATGGAGATCGCGGAGGAGAAATGTTATTCCGCCAACTCAATGAAATGATAAAGATACACTTCGTTGCGCAAGCACCAGTTGGGCAAGAGTGGGAATTACTTCCACAGAAAACAGCAACTAAGTGTCTTTCACAAAAGGTCGAAACTGCTAAGTTTGCAGCAAAACTACCTGCCGATACTCCTAGCGAAGGTTCAGATGCATGGTTGGAAGAAGCAGCAGCAGAAGAAGCACCGGCTGAAGTACACGAATACTTTGACCATATTGCTGACTTGAAAGCTAACAATGCAGTGTTTGTAAATGTGGATGGAACTATTTCTGAAGCAGTCGGACCCAAAAGCCTGGCATCAGCAGCATTAGAAGCAGATGGCGCAGTTGCAATTGTATTAAATGGAGCAGTCAGCGACAGGATTCTTGACATCGCTTCAGAAGCAGCAATTGAAACAGTTATCGGTACCAAGGAAGGCAAAGGATTCGCATCTCGCGATGACGTCAAGGCTTGGCTTACCGAGAAGCATGCTTGAGCGGTTCACCAAGGTGAATGTTCATCAGCGGACAGAGTTCATCCCCGCGCATGGGCGATGACACTTCACCCGCAGCGATGGCTGCATCAGCAGTTTCTGTAGAGAACAAATCAGGAGCCCAGTTGGCTCTTGCGTTGACTGTATTTGCACTTGTTTTAGCGTCCAATTCGATAATTAACGAATCATGGCGAACCACAACTCTAGAAGTAGGAGATTTCTCATTTACAAATAGCTTCAGTCTGACTGAGCGGACTGTAGATAATACGGCAAACGACGATGTCGATACGGAGTCTTTTGAATCTATTTACGATGATGATTGTAAGGACCCAGAGGGGGAATTAATCGAAGAGCATTGTAGTGCAATAAAAGATTACCACGACGCAGGAATTGTTGCAATAATCATGTTGATTCTTAGTAGCATAATATTACTAGTTGCAACCGTTATGCAAGTCCGTTCGATGATTGGAATGGGTCAAAGAGTCCCAAATATAATTTCAGCAATCGGCGGTATATTGGTTGGTCTTTCGGTTTTAAGTTGGTGGCTGATGTTACCAGAAATTGAAAAAACCGACTTCGAATGGGGCCAGGGATTTTGGATGGCATTAGTCGCCGCTGGCGCAGGCCTAATTGCAGGATTTAGTGGAACGCTCCAATCTTGGATAGACGGACCTCCACGAATGAGAGCTCATGGCGTAAGAGCGGGCCTAGATATGAATGAATTTGTATTGAAAGAGTCATCATGTGGCAACCATACACTTTCGATATTAGCAGATTCTGATTTAGTTAGAGTCGTGCGAGTCGAGCGAATCGGGGCCTCGCCCGCAATCAAGGATGTATTAGCAACTAGGAGAGACTCATACACAGGATTCTCACACCAAAGATTAGATTGGCTTGATGATTTCAAGGGATTATGGTGGGTGATTAGTGGCGCAACACTGATTTCATCATTTATGATAAGTTCATTATTCCTAATTCCATTTACTGTTGCAGCATTGCTTGCACTAATGCAATTAATGGACCCTGAAAGATTTGTAGTTTCAACCAATTCAGGTAATCATCCGTTCTACATTAACCGCTGGCGTTCAAATAGGGAATTGACCAATCTTTCAATGGATTTAGTTGATGATGCAATGATTGCAGTACTTCGTGGCGAAGAGTTGGATACGGACATCCTTGATGCGAGGTCCGATTTAATCGCAGAGCGATTTAGTGCTGAACGGGATGCAAAACAAGAAGCGGAGCAAGCAGCAGCAGAAGAAAAAGCAGCATTTATTGAAGCAGTACAACCTGCTCCAGAGCAACCGGTTGTAGAAGCAATTCCGGCACCACCTGAAGCCGTACAAGAAGCGGAATCTACGAATGACCCTACAGCAGATCCGGATTGGCCAGAAACCAACCAATCCCCTCTGGCCCAAATCGAAGCAGCAGCAGTTTCACCGGTTGTCATAGAAGCGGAGCCACAAGATGAGCCACAAAATGAACCAGAAGTAGAGGCCGAAGTAGAAGTTGACGCGCCTGGCGAGGAAATAGAAACAATTTCCGAACCGACCCCTCCCCCAGCGATTGAACAGCCAGTAACAATACCTCCACCTCCACCTTTACCTGGAGTAATTGCACCCCCACCTCCAATGGTTGTACCACCGCCCCCGATGGCAGCAATACCCCCTCCACCTCCAATGGTTGCAGCAATGCCTCCACCGCCCCCGATGGCAGCAGTAATGCCTCCACCCCCCCCCGGGGCCGCAATTCTACCGCCGATGGCACCAGCCCAGGTGACAGCTCCGCCACCAGTTGTAGTTCAAGGGGCGCCCAGGGAAGACAATCTCAGCGAGGGCGAGAAAGACGACCTCCTTGGAGATTTGAATTCAGATTAGTTCACGCCGCCAGAGTTTGCCAAAACAACTCTACGTTTTAGGACCTGAACTTCATTTGCCAAACCCTCTATATCGTCCGGTTTTGGTAATTCATATTCATCGAGTTCTAGTGGAATCGGAGTCCCTGGTCCGGGAATTCTTTCTAAGGCAATTCCTAGTATTGAGGCATCATCGATCAAATGCCCTTTAGAGCCTTTATTTCTTGCTTCAAGTCTTGTCCGAGTCCACTTGGAAAGCATTTCTGCTAACCCTGCCAAGGCATCTAGGAGACTCATTCTTTTCCCATCGTTCCCATCATGATTAGGCATCAATCGAAGCGACAAACGCAATAGCCGATCAAGCCTCATGTCTCTTGGCTCGACCCCGACATGCGATGCTAGAACCCTTCTCACAGCATTAATATCTTGATTATCGTCAAGAAGTCCTGCAACTTCATCCAACCCTAGCGAGCGTAATAATCGTTCAAGAGATGAAGTATTTATTTCGATTTCCTCTTTGATTGGAGTTGGAGATTTGGGAATAGGGTCGATTTGAACTTCATGAATCTCTTCTTTAGAAACCAACTCTTCTTCCTCTATTTCATCAATAACATCAGATTCGACAATCGAGGGAATGACTTCTTCGGATTCAGCCGAAGGGCTATCTTCAACCTCTTCTATCACGGGAACATCAATCGTTTCCATCTCTTCGAGAATCGCTTCCATTGCATCTTCTACCGTATTCTGTGGAACGGGAATCAATACTGGCCGAGAACGTTTTTGTGGACGCCAAGGAATGAATGTAAAGTGTTCATCAACAACTGGTTTCTGAGCGAGTTCCATCATCATTTGAGGAATATTAGCAGCTAAGGAATCCAAACGGTCCGGTTGAGATAGGTCAATATTTATCGATACCGAAAGTTCCGGATTTCTAGTCCAATCCAAATGCGATAAACGGCGCCTCAATTGTTCATGAGTTCCAACCGCTTCGCGTATTGATGTGATTCTAAGGGCCAAACCAATCGCATTTTCCTCAAGCATTTCATTTAGAGATTCGACCGAGAAACCATTCTCGTACCATCCCGTAATTTCTTCTCGCATCCTCTCTTCAAGGCGTTCAATGGGGACTCCTGAATGATGTCTATTTAGGCGTACATCTGAAATCAATTCTTCAAATTCAAAGATAGATAGAGGTGAAGTTGGCCGGTCCTCAGCCAGCCCCATTCTTACCAAATCCATCCATTCTCCTTCTAACATTGAACGGTGACGGGCTGCTCTGCGTACACGACTATCTACAAACATATTCATCTCTTCAAGTAAATCCATTTCGAGGTCAAATTCACGCAAAATAGCAACCCTGCGCAATATCTCCGCCTCGTCATCAACCGATGCATCAAGAGCCAATAACGCATCAATAATCGATGAGGCTGAATTGTATTTTACCTTCTCTCGATTGAGCCAAGCAATTGCGCTCCGAGGCTCTTCAGAAAGTCTTGATTGCCAAACATCCATTGCAAACCCCCTGTCTTCCAAGGAACTGATAATGTGCATACCTTCAAGTTCTAACTCTCTCCATTCTTGGTCTAAAGAATCAACGAGATCAACGAACTCTGTCGTTAGTTCTAAATGCCCCGCAAGAGTAGAATTCTTGCATTTATCCGGCCATAACATTTCGAAATCTTTCCATCGCTCAAGAGCCTGCAAGTGAATTTCAACAGTCTTCTCGATCTCGGGAAGGCCCGCTTCCCAATCGAGTAATTCTAGAGAGGTGATATTTCCGCCATCTGGGAATATTATGCCCTGCTCTTCCCATTGCATGACCATCTCGTTAATTGCATCCAATCTTCCAGAAAGATTGTCAATAATTGCATCTATCTCCGCAGTGACCTCTCCTTGCTTTGATAACAGGCGGTCGGCAAGAGAAGCATCGAATGGACGAATTTCCTTTTCGATACGCAAACGGTTGGTCCGTGCCTGCTCAGCTCTTGTCTGTAATGAACTCAAGTGGTCCAATGCATCTCCAATCTTCATCCGTCTCGCCTCAGATGCATCAACCCCGTCGTTGCTTAGTAACTCAATCATTTCATTGACAACTTGACGACGTCGCGCCTCATCGGCTTCTATTTTCTCTAACATTGAGGAAATCAAAGTTTCACTGCTAACATCATCGAATAGAATCAGTAAAGGCTGACATGCAGGGAACGAAGAGGGGTCTAGCATGTTTAATCGCTTTACTATGGCTGTTAATTCCGAACGCTTCCCACGCTCTAGCCACCGGTCTTCTGCCTTGTGAACATACGGCTCCCATGGACGATTTACAACAGCATCACGTTCCCACGTTTCAAGTAAAGAATCTGTAATTGCAACATCATCAAGGTCGTTCAACCAACGTCCTTTCTTCTCACGCGGCATCGAAGAATCGATAACTCTCCGGCGTAGTATTCGGTTACGGGCAACCGTGCTATCGAATTGGATTAATAGTTGGCTAGCCAGTGTAGGTTCGGCTCTCAAAGAGTTCCGAAACGAGTCGATATTGAAACCCTCGTGAGCCCACGCCTCAAGGCGTTCACCCCACCAGTGATTATCATCCATATCACTCACCCTGTATCCTACTGGTTAGTGCAGGCGTTTGAACTTACCTTCAACAACATACCAAGGCTACACATTCGGCCATCTACTAGGGGTCGCGGAAACGCACTCTCGCGCACAAGTCGCGTAGGAGAGCATATAGCCTCACGAAAAGGGCTGGCCGTTGATGGACCCGATCACCGTCTCGATGGGACTCGGTTTGTTTGCAGCAGGAGGGGGTTTGGGCTGGTGGCTCACAAAAACCCACGAATCGCTGGACGGACTGGGCGATGGCATGATTCTCCTGCAGGAAGCGCAGGCATCTACCTCTGTTCTAATGGGCAAGAGGATGGATGGATTAGAAACAAGCATTCAGCGACTTGTCGCCGGACTTGATGGCGTAAGAGCGGCCCATCCCGAATTAGATGGAACCATACTTGCATTTGAGGCACTTCAAGGCAAAGGAGAAGCGATTGCAGCATTGGAATCTCTCATTTCAGGAATTGCATTAGATGCAGATCATGAAACAACTCCATTGTTAGCACCGGGCCCTGCGAAATTGGCAGTCTCATTGTTAGAAACAATTGATGAAATGGACTACCTTTCAGCACCAGATTCTAGGCGTATTGCGCTTATTGCTTTGGAAAGTGGCAGAATCAACCGAGCACGCGATTTACTATTGCAATCTCATGCATCGGTTCCCGGCGATGACATTACACTACGTATTCTCGAACACACTGCAATCTTATCTGGCGATGTTTATGATAGACGCCGCTGGCTTGATGAGCGTTTATCCTTGAATCCAGACGAACCTGAATTATTGCGAGCACACGCCCATCTACTCGCAACTATGGGGGACGAGGAAGCTCACAAGGACATAATGCGTCTTGAAGCACTGGGAGTCGATACCCCCGCCGACCGTTCACTACTATCTGGTCTTCGTCAACGCGCCGGAGCCCGCTCTGAAGCACTCGAAGCAATTGAAAGCGCACTCGAAGAGGACCCTTCGCGTTCAGATGATTGGTGTGCAAGAGGGGAGATTCTCTTCGGCCTCGACGAAAAGGGCAAGGCCCTAGAAAGCGTCGACAAGTGTTTGGAAATAGACCGTCAAAACGGAATGGCTTGGGCCATTCGTGCCAAGGTACTTGCAGAGAGCCACGGCAGGTCATCTGAATCTCTTAAGGCGGCAATTCACGCAGTTGCATTAGATGCAGGCGGAACAGAACTAATCATGTTGAAATCCGACCTCTTAGAAGCAAGTGGCGAATCGGTAAAGTCCGATGAAGCCCTTGAGAAGAGCCTCGCAAAGAATCCAACCGACGGCCATCTAAGGGCCGCAATTGCAAGCCGCCGCCTATTACAAGGCCGCCATACAGAATCATGGGATGTTTTGAATTCCACTCCACAGGATGTAATCCATCCCGACCTACACGTAGTCGAAGGAAGAATGCATCTTGCTAATGCCGACCGTCTTCGTGATGGAACAGGAGATACCGACCAAACCCTACTAGTAGATGCGGCTGAATCATTTGAAGCAGCATTAGAGATGGATAGAGAATCTGGAATCGCATGGTTAGGACTTGCTAGAGTACAGCGCTTACTGGGTAAGTGCGCCGAAGCTAACGAAACGTTGACACGAGCGCGCAGATTACTTCCCGATGAAGATCCAAGTGCAGCAGCAGAATCTGCTCTCCTGTGCCTTGAAAAGGGAGACTTAGAAGGCGCAACACAACACATAGACGCGGCCTCTATTCGCGGTGAAGGAGCAATAGTGTCCTATGTTAGAGGAAACATTGCAGCAAACCAAGGGCATCTCAAAACAGCACAGTCTCATTTCAATGAAGCGATTGAGATGGACCCTACGCACGTACGCGCCCGCCTGAACAGGACAAGTATCCATATGGCCAGCGGTAACGCCCAAGGGGCATTAGATGATGCAAATATCCTCTTAGAATTGGCACCAGGTCTTGCACTGGCTCAATTACGCCGCGCTGAGGCCAACATGATGCTATCTAATTGGGATGAAGCAAAGGGCGACCTAGAACAAATTGTCGAGGCAGCACCGCACCATCATCATGCACTAACTCAACTAGCGGCTTGCTACATCTCAATGGAGCGACCAGAGAAGGCAGAAGTGCCACTAAACGAGGCGCTTCGCCTAGCACCAGATCACACCGATGCTTGGCACCAGAGAGGATTACTCTACCTTGATTGGGGCCGTGAAGAAGCAGCGCTCAACGATTTTGAGGCAGCAGTACGTTGTGATGGCAACCACTTAGATGCACGATTACACATTGCAGCAATCCACCACGAAGCAGGACGCTTCGTTGAAGCATCAGGCGCTTGGAAGGGCGTATTAGCAATTGAGCCGGAACACGCAGTCGCTCGTCGTCGACGAGAAGAATGCGATATGGCACTAGCCACAATCTGATAGGCCCCGACCCATTGGGCACCTCATGGGATACGAACCTGGAGATGTAGTAAGCGGATTTAGTCTAAGTAATGCAAATGGCGAAGGCGAAGTTACACTTGATGAAGTAATGACAGAAAGGGGTGCAATCGTTGTGTTTGAATGCAATCACTGCCCATACGTTGTTGGAAGCATAAACAGAATCAACAAGGCTGCAGCAAAAGCCGAAGAACTAGGAATGGGATTTGTTGGAATCAATTCAAACGACCCAAACAACTACCCGGAAGATTCCTTTGAAAATATGGTAAAGCGTGCTGAGAAAGGTATGCCTTACCCATATCTGCACGATGAAAGTCAAGAAGTGGCCCTTGCATGGGGTGCAAAGCGAACACCCGAATTCTATCTTCTAAATGGAGAAGGCGTAGTTGTATATCGCGGCCGCCTAGATAACTCACCAGGCAACGCTATGGAAGCAACAACCAGAGATCTTGCGGATGCAATGGATGCCCACTCAATGGGCGAAGTACCACCGGTAAACCGTACAGAATCAATAGGCTGTAGCGTGAAGTGGAAGTTATGAGTGGGTGTATTCGCCAGTGCGATTGGGACGACGAACAAATCTGCAGGTCTTGTGGAATTAGTTATGCTCCACCCAAACCACTGCGACCGTTTCATCTGGCATTTCCTGTTGATGATTTAGAAGTAGCAAAGAAATTCTATGTTGAAGTTCTAGGTTGTTTGGCAGGGCGAGAGAAAGAAGAATCGTGTGTTCTCAAATTCTATGGCCATCAAATCGTAGCGCATCTAGTTCCTAAGATGCCCGAATTGACAACTAGTCCAGTTGATGGAAAACAGATTCCGGCTATGCATTTTGGTTTGGTAATGGATTGGGACGATTGGCATCAACTCAAAGCTAGGTTTGAATCTCAAGGCGTTGAAATTGTAATCGGGCCTTACACGCGGTACGAAGATCAGCCGGGTTCACAAGCGACAATGTTCATCCAGGACCCTTGCGGCAATCACTTAGAGTTTAAATCGTTCAAGGACGACTCCGCAATCTTTGACAACGAATGGTAATCAAAGGGCCCCCTTTGAAACGACGGAGTTCGGAACGGTACCCTCTCATGAGGCGCCTGTACAGAGGGCGTCGCTAGGGTTGTTTCTGCTATACAACGGTGTAAGATGAAATCTGTTAATCTTACAAAAATAATTTATAAAAACTGGATGTCACAAATCCAATGAGGGGTAAGGTTTCAGTTTTTTTTGTGACATTTTTACTCATAATTGTGATGGTTTCAGATTTTCAGAAACATCTTTCAAATCAAGAAATTCAATATGCAAATGGCAGACAAACGGTAACAAGTATGGACGATGTTGATAGTATTCATCAGAGATTTGATTTATGCCCTGATGAACCAGATCAAGTCGATTATTACGGCGGCGATGCAAATTATTCTGTTGTAGAAGTTGATGGAGCTGGTTGTATGCATTTGCGTTCTTCGGAAACTGGTGATTTCAATTATCTAGACGAATTATGGTGGTATAATCACACTAGTGAGTTTGAACGGACTGTATGGAATTGGCCGGGGCCTAGTTTTTGGGAAGGAAGTATGAGCGGTTATCTTGGCGGAAACGAATCAGAAGGTAGTGAGATTATTTCCGAGTTCACATTACCATATGGCACAGCAGGTGCACAAATTGAATTCAGCCTATTTGTAGAAGATTTCATCATGAACACTTCAGAAGAAGTGCAGTTATCACTCAGTCTCAGTCATGAATGTCTAGGAACCATAGCGGAGAAAGAAATTGATAGTAACTTTGCATATTCATGGAATTGGGGAATGGCCGAAGCTATACGCATCAATTATCAAATTTCAAATATACCGAGTAGGAATTGTATTCCCCCACCATATGTTGTTGAAGGAGCCACTGATAATCTCGGTTCACCATTTGAATTGAAGTTAACAACTGACCCTATCCAGGCCACAAATCTTGGTACATTCGAATATGATTTGAGAGTTAAAATCACAGAAAATGATTCTCCACGAGTTAATGTATCTTTTCAAAACAATAACAACAACACTTTGTTATCGCACCAAACTGGTGAAATTGATGCATGTACCTCATACGATCCTGATGCAGGAAATACTAGTGAATCATCACTAACCTTTACTTGGCTTTTGGAAGATAAAGTAATTGTTGGAGAAGATGCCTGCACTTTACAGATTAAACATGAATCAAGCGGTATTTTCGAGTACAAAGTGGTGGTAACAGATCACTGGGGGGCGTCAGCACTTGACTCGGAACG
>Ga0066606_10002084_pt1 | contig 11906 bp, 10 predicted proteins | sample SaaInlV_DNA_100m_FD_60386 | JGI IMG/M metagenome (GOLD analysis project Ga0066606, IMG submission 60386) | Marine microbial communities from expanding oxygen minimum zones in the Saanich Inlet - SI075_LV_DNA_100m | ecosystem: Environmental > Aquatic > Marine > Unclassified | place: British... | reverse complement strand
CAATGCTGAGACTGTTAAGCACCTCGGAGAACTCTACGCTAGAGCTGGGAAATGGGCAGAGGCGGAACGATATCTTGAAAGAGCTTATGAACTTGAGCCTGATGGAATCGGAAATGCAGCATGGTTGGGTGGTTATTACTCAATAATGGGTGATTATGAAAAGGCCGAGCCTTACCATAAAATATCCATTCAATCTTATCCAGAAAATGCGACGGCCTATAGATTCTATGCTTTCCTAATAATAGATGCCTATGGTGATCTAGATAGGGCAAGACGAATCCTTGATGAGGGTGTTCTAAACTCTGATAATCCTTCCTTATTGTCATCCTACAGAGCCAGGTTGGAAATTGAGGCTGGTGAATATGAGACAGCCCTGAAGATCATCCAGGAGGATTATAGAGGGGACTTTTCATTTTTCCACAAAAGTAAGATTTACTATTTGCAGAATAATTCGAGTAAGCTATCCGAGGAACTAGAAAAATCTCGGCTCAACCTTGAAAACAAACTCAAAAAGAAGCCAGATGAGGCTTTTCTCGTCAGTAGTTTAGGAATCGTACATGCACTGATGGGTAATAGCTCGATGGCCATTGATGCAGGCAAAAGAGCAATAGAACTGGAACCAGTTTCAAAGGATGCCCTCAATGGCCCCGATCATCACTATAGGCTGGCAGTTATCTACAATTTGGTGGGAGAAACCGAACTGGCAATTGATAAACTGGAATTCATACTTTCATTTAGAAGTGGATATACAAAATGGCGCATCAGACTGGATCCATTTCTTGATTCCCTTCACGATCATCCCCGTTACCTGAATCTTATCGATAGCAATAGCTGATCGAGTATGTCAGCGTCACAAGGTAATTTAAGCAAATTAATTCAGGAGCTCCGCAACAGGCGGGTATTCCGTGTATCAACTGTCTATATTGGTATCTCCTTTGCCTTAATAGAAGTTTCGGATATTCTTTTTCCCATGATGAATGCAGCGGATTGGTCGCTGAAGGCATTGGTCATTATACTATTGCTCGGGTTTCCGTTGGCAATCGCACTGGCCTGGATGTTTCAGGTGACGCCAGATGGATTGCGTCGTTCGCCCACATCAGGTGAGAAGCAAACCCCTGAGCATAAGCCTATGACCAGCAATACCATCATCATTGCTCTCTTAATCATTATTGCAGTCTTGTTAGCCTATCCGAGATTTACCAATCCAGATTCCAGCCCAACTCGTGAAAACCCGCTAAGTAATTTTGACTCAAAATCGGTCGCTGTGCTACCCTTCACTCCTTTTACAAAAACAGTGGAAGATGAAAGTTTTGCTGATGGGGTGCATGACGATATCCTCACCCAATTGTCAAAAATAGGTGAATTGAAAGTTATTTCTCGCACCTCCGTGATGAGGTATAAGGAAACCACCAAAGGCATTCCGGAAATTGCTGAGGAATTAGGAGTAGAGAATCTATTGGAGGGTAGTGTTCGACGGGCCGGGGATCAGGTCCGCATTGTTGCTCAGCTTATCAATGCCAAAACAGATGAGCATTTGTGGGCAGAAACTTATGATCGACAATATGCAGATATATTTGCCATCCAGAGTGATGTAGCCCAAAAGATTGCCAGAGCTTTAAAGGCTAAGCTCACTCCTCAAGAAAAGCGCTATATTGAAACCAAACCCACTGAAAATCAGAAAGCCTGGGAGCTATATGTCAGAGGAGAACTGCTGTGGGATGCTGACATTCTTGAAAGAGACTCTATAGCCGTCTTTTATGAGCAAGCCCTAGATCATGATCCTGACTTTCTATTGCCTTATACCAAGCTAGCCGCTATTCATGCGTTTGCTTATTTTGATGGATCAGGTGCAGATCCAAGACCTACTCGTCTTGAACAGGCTCAAAAGATGCTATCAAGGGCCATTGAAATCGATCCAAACGCATCTGAAACTCATCGTGCCCAGGGGTATTTCTACTATTACGGTTCGCGAGATTATCAACGTGCTCTGGAAGAATTCTCCATCGCTCAGGTATCCCAACCCAATAACAGTGACCTGCTGGCCGCAAAAGCATTTGTTCAAAGACGACTTGGTCAGTGGGACGAATCACTGGAAAATTTGCAGCAAGCAGTTTCCCTGGATCCCAATGATGGGAATAAGGTGAGACAGGTACGAGATATGGCCTACATGATGCACCAATGGGATCTATCCGAACGGTATCAGGGACAATTGTCAGCTATCCATAGTGACAATGAATCTGAAACAGAAATAGGAAGATACTATATTGAACTTGCTCAATCAGGGGACCTGGGAAAGCTACAGGCAGTCCTGGAGCAGTTAATGGCTAAGTTTGACCCAAATGATTTGATGGAAGTCAGAGTGATGCATGCCGAATTCACACGGGACTTTGAAGGCTGGCTGGCTCTAGAAATGTCTGATACACTTGGTTCATATTGGACAATTGGTAATCTCTTGGAATTGACTGGTAAAAAGGAAATGGCCCAAAGCTATTTTGACACTGCCAGAATGGAGGCCGAAAATGCCATCGAAGAGAATCCTAAGGATTGGGAATTTTATGGCGAGTTAGGAGTTTCTCTGGCCAAGCTTGGAAAATTCGAAGAAGCTATTGAGTGGGGTAAAAAGGAAGTCGATTTAATGTCGTTGACTCGTGACAGGATATCCGGAGTAGTAGCTCTGGAAGATCTGGCAGAGATATATATGATTTGCGGTATGCAGGACGAGGCTATCGATCTGTATTCTAAGATATTGACTATGCCGGGATATTTGTCTACCACCTGGTTAAAGCTTTCACCTCAATATGATTCCCTCCGTGAGCATCCACGATTTATAGCATTGCTTAACAAATACGATTCAAAATCAGACCAAATTTAACACCCATCCGATAAGCTATTGATACAGAGGTTGTCAAAAGACAAGCCATAGGTCATATTTGACATCAATTTTCTATAGGGGGCTCCATGCAGAAAGAAATTCAAGAATCATCAAAATTACTTAATGAGCAAGGTGAGCTGATCCAGCGTGGGTGGGCTAAAGACATGCTACTGGACTATCATCGCGGAAGTATTAAGGCAGCAGCTTTTAAGATCAAAGAGTGGGATTATTACGCGATTCTTTCTGATGAACAGGGAATCTCCTTCACCATATCTGATCTAGGCTATATCGGTTTTGTTGCTGCCACCGTATTCGATTTCATCAGCGGTGAAGAAATATCAAATTCAATCACAACGATACTCCCTCTGGGCAGTTTTAATATGCCGGAGTCTAGTAAAAACGGAGATGTCAAATTCTCGCAGAAAAATCTAAGCCTGAGATTCTCAATCAAGGATCAAACTCGCACCCTCGAGGTACACTGGAAGGATTTTCAACCGGGTAAAGATCTAAAGGGGAGTATCGTCATGACTCAACCTTCAGATGATGATTCCATGCTCATTGCCACGCCATTCGCTGAAAATCCAAAAGCATTTTACTACAACCATAAGATCAATTGTATGCCAGCTCAGGGGAGTTTTACTCTTGGTGAGCGAAAGGTAGAATTTGCTGATCAAAGCGCTTTTGGTGTCCTGGATTGGGGCAGGGGTGTTTGGACCTATTCAAATACCTGGTACTGGGGATCAGCTTCGGGAATGGTTGATGGAAGAAGATTTGGTCTAAATATCGGATATGGCTTTGGGGATACTTCAGCAGCTTCTGAGAATATTGTTTTTCTTGATGGTCGAGGTCACAAACTAGATGAGGTGAGTTTCCACATTCCCGAAAATGACTTCCTGAAACCCTGGCAGTTTTCCAGTAATGATGGTCGTCTTGAATTAGACTTTGTGCCCATTCTAGATCGCTACTCAAATACGAATCTGTTGGTGGTTCAATCCTGGCAGCATCAAGTTTTTGGCCACTTCTCAGGTAAAGCCACCCTGGATGATGGAACCGTTTTACAGATTGAGAATCTACTGGGCTTTGCCGAAAAGGTGAAGAATCGTTGGTAAATAGCATGGATGAATGGGGAAATTTCATGGCAGAATCTTCATGACAAGAAGACTCCTAAATGCTGGATTGATGCATGCCTGTCGATTATACTGGTGACCCGGCAATTTGGTGCATCTCTGAATTGAGACTTATTGTGGACCGGATAGACAAAATACGTTGAAGATAGAAGGCTAAAAAAATGATATACCGTAGCACTTATAATAAGATTGTCGAGAGAATTCATGAGATTAATGATGAAATCAAACAGAATACAAAAGATATCAAAAGAGCAGCTGATTTTGGTGATTTGAAAGAGAATGCGGAATACCATGCTGCCAAAGACAATCAGGCCCACCTTCACAACAAACGTCATCGCTTTGAAAAACATTTAGATGAGGAGGTTGTCGAGCCAGGAGATGTGAAAGGTGATAGAGTCGGATTTGGGACCCAGGTTACCTATAGCGATGGCGAAAATACCATCACAGTTTCCATGGCTGGTGCAGCAGAATATGAATTAGAACTCTACGAGAATATTGTCACTACTTCATCCCCCTTTGCTCAACGTGTGTTGGGTAAAAAGGTAGGGGATACCCTGGTTCTTGATCTCCCAGATGGTGCTAAGACCCTGACAATCCTGGATATCCAACTGCTAAAGTAGATCCAGCAACATTCGTCCCCCTGATTCCAGGTGGATATTCTTAAAACCTTGTCCTGTGTGGTATCCACACATGCTTACAACTGTTTAAATTCACCAGAGGGAGTCCCTATGCTCGCCAATATCAGATCAGAATTTCTCCTTGATCCAGACACACACTATCTAAACCATGGTTCATTTGGTGCCTGCCCTCGCGAGGTATTTGAGGACTATCAAAACTGGCAACGTATTCTTGAGAAGAATCCCATCGATTATTATACCCGGCAGTTGAAGGGTTTGTTTGGCAAGGAAGCCAGTGGTCCACTGGAAAAAGCGAGGACTGATCTGGCTCAATTTGTCAATGCTGATGCCGAAGGAATGATTTTTACCCCCAATGTGACTGTTGCCCTAAATGCAATTGCCAATTCTATTGAACTGAACGCCAATGATGAGGTCCTCACCACAGACCATGAGTATGGTACCATCCTGGCTACCTGGGCTCGAAAATGCCTTCAAAACGACGCTGTTCTTACCGAGATGAAGGTTGATCTGCCTGTTGCCACAAAAGCTGAGTTTGTCGACTATTTCTGGAAACATGTTACTCCCCGCACAAAAGTGATCCTGATGAGCCATATCACATCTGCTACGGCATTGGTATTACCCGTAAGGGAGATTTGCAGGCGAGCTCGTAAAGCTGGGATTATCACAGTCATTGACGGAGCCCATGCGGTGGGCCAAATCGATTTGGATGTCGAGGGTATAAATGCTGACTTCTACACCAGTAATTGTCATAAATGGATGCTTACTCCCAAGGGCACCGCATTTTTGCATGTTCATGCAACTCAGAGAGAAGCTTTTGAACCTCTGGTAATCAGTTGGGCAGAAATAAACCAACCCTCCTTTTCATTGCGACATGAGATGTGGGGTACCCGGGATATGGCAGCATTTCTCAGCATTCCTGCTGCAATCAAATTTCGTAAAAAGCATGAATGGGAGACTCGTAATTTTGAAGCTCAGAAGCTTCTTCATGATTATAGAGATAGATTCTCAGACACTTTTGGTCGAAAAACGATTTGTGATCATACCTGGCTGGCTCAAATCGCCAGTGTTCTCTTACCCGAAAAAATAAAGGCAGGTGATTTATGGCGCTATTTGTGGGAGGAGTATCGCATTGAAGCGATGATCACAGGGTGGCGGGATGAAATTATTCTACGGCTTAGTTTTAATGCCTACAATACCCGGGATGAACTCGATTTATTGCTGTCCGCCATACAAAAATTCATCCATAAATAATTCGTCAGCAACCTGTAAATTCATTCTGCTCGCATAAGAAAAACTTCTTCAACAGGTAGTGAGAAAACCTGGGCGATCTCATAAGCCAGCTTGAGAGAAGGATTGTACTTTCCTTTCTCGAGAAAAACGATGGTCTCTCGACGCACCATAACCCGGTCTGCCAGTTGCTGTTGAGTCAGCCCATCACGAGCTCTTAACTCTTTAATCCTGGTCTGCATTTGGAATTCCCTTGAATCTAAAGTAGACCCAGCTTAGACCAAATATGGCGGCAGAGGCCATAATCCCTACACCAAGCATTTCCTCTTGATCTGGGAACTTTCCACGGAAAATGAAAATTAAGAACCAAGCCATCATCGAATAGCGAAATGCATAGGCTCCAGCATAAATCTCCAGGAGTCGACTCATTTCATCTTCCAGTGGGATATTTTTCTGCTTGTCCCGGGCATCTCGAATGCCTCGATAAATGGGGACTACCAGCATGAGTAGTGAGAGAACTATGATCGTACTCATTTTCCAGGTAAGCATGGGTTCAAATTTAAACAGGTAAAGTGCAAGCCCGACAAGCACAAAGGCCACCAGAGCTAGCTTCACATAAACATTATTACTTTTTGCAATCATATCAACCTCCAGTTAGGTAATTCTAACATAAAGTAATGTATTTCTAACATATTACAAATAAAAAGTTATATATATCTAACTAATTGGATGACTCCATCCTGCAAGAATCCAGGATTGAGGATCTAAATATGGCTTCCCCCCACCTGTCTTTTCATGGTGTATTTAATGGATTTGTCCCAATATTATCAGACTTGTGAAATTGACGGCATTTGGAGCCAAAATCTTGAAAAATATTGTACCAATTCTTCTGATTACCACTCTCGTTCAAAGCAATTTTGTGCAGGGAGAATACACCTTCCAATGGAATGGGACCGATAGAAATGGTGTCATTGTAAGTTCGGGTGTATATATCATGGAGCTAAATACATCTGAGTTGCGTAGCGTGAAAAAATTAACTTTGCTTAAATAATAAGATTCCAACCTGGGAGGGTAGAGACATGAATCAGGATTTTTATCAAAAAATGAGATCAGACATTCGGGAATGGGTGAAGACCAAGACCGGGCAAGAAAATCAATGGTCCGAATATCTTTTACTCGCCCCAGATCTTTTCCATCTGCTAGCGAAATTAGCCTTGGATAAGGAAGTCCCCAGTAGCGAAAAAGCCAAAATTGCTGGAGCTCTGGCCTACTTCATTTCACCCATCGATCTTTTCCCTGAAGCACTTATTGGACCCTTGGGCTATCTTGATGATGTAGCCTTGGCGGCATATGTTATCAATTCTGTCATGAAGAACTGTGATCCTGGCATTGTCACAAGACATTGGGCTGGAGAGCAAAATATCCTGGATTTGGTACAACAGATTGTCGATGTGGCTTCAGACATGTTGGGCAATAAAATTTGGGATAAACTCAAGAGGATGGTGAAGTGATGAAGCGTCAAATTGATGTAAAAAGCATTCTCATTGGAGTTCTGGCAACTCTGTTATTCATGTCACTCATATCAGCCAGGCAAACTGAAGCTGAGATGGGTGATCTTAGTGTGGGTTCCATAACAATACGTGATGGCGGCGGATTAAGAATTCTTTCTCGGGCTGGTGAGAATACAGTTCTTATCTCTGGATCTAGTCAAGGTGGTGGTACCATCGAGCTCAATAATGCTCTGGGAACCGCCTCAATGACCATTGGTGCAAATGAGGATGGGCAAGGTGGATTCATTGCCTATAATCAGGAAGGGAAGATGAGCGCACGTCTTGGGACAGGCGAGATGGGTGGTGGTTTTATTCGAACCTTTGATAGAAATGAATCTCCCACTGTTTACCTGGGGACCAGTGAGAAAGGTGGGGGTCAATTGACCACCTACAATGAAGTTGGAAACGAGACCGTATTTCTCGGAACGGGCACGGTGGGGAATGGATTTCTACGAACAGCTAACGAATATGGGAAAATGAGCGCTTATCTGGGGACAGGCAATTCTAGTACAGGTATGGTGTTACTTTGTGACCGCGATGGAAAAACCAGATGGGTTGAAAAGGTGGATGATTAGTGAAATCGGATATTCAGAACTTTTTTTAACGTAAAACGTATGTATTAGACGGTAGAACCTGAATGAATAAAGCCCTCATTCTTCTCATACTTTTTATATACTCATGTAAAACAGAGATTTCCAAGAGCGTCATTATAACCAGTCCAGATGATAATATCCAGGTCGAGCTGAAACTGGATCAGGGCATGCCTCAATACACCATCCAGGTAGATGGAAAGAAATTAATCGAGCCCTCCGCGCTAGGCTATCGTTTCCGGAATCAACCAGATCTGGTAGGACCCTTCCAACTGATAAATTCCAATACTGAGATGATTGAAGAAGATTGGAATCCAGTCTGGGGACAGGAAAAGTCGATCCATTCCTCTAGTAAAAGAATCAAGCTTGAACTGAGGGAACAACTCTCTCCGCATCGGCAACTCAATCTATATTTTCGAGTCTTTAACGATGGCGTGGCCTTTCGCTATGAGATCCCTGCTCAAGTTGATCTTGATTCTCTCTTTATCGTAGAAGAATTGTCAGAGTTTAGATTTGCTAGGGATGGAAAATCGTGGTGGATAACAGGAAGTCATGCATTTGACTCCTATGAACAATTGCACAAGGTCTCTCGCTTAAGCAAAATTGATTCTGCGAACACACCTCTTACATATATCTCCGATGACGATCTTTACATCAGTATTCACGAAGCCAATCTTACAGATTACGCCGGGATGACTTTGAAAAGATCCAGTTCTGATTCATTAATTTTTCAGAGCAATCTCGTTCCCTGGCCAGATGGTGACCGAGTGAAAACCTCAGCCCCAATGCATTCACCCTGGCGAACCATCTGTATAGGAAGATCAGCAACTGATCTCCTAAAATCACGTATGATTTTGAATCTGAATGAACCAAATCAATTGTCAGATGTTTCGTGGATCAAGCCCATGAAATATGTGGGCATCTGGTGGGGTATGCATATCAACAAATACACCTGGGTTCAAGGTGACCATCATGGCGCCACCACGGAGAATACCAAGCAGTACATAGATTTTGCATCAGAGCATGATATTCAAGGTGTTCTGGCAGAGGGTTGGAATAAGGGCTGGGAAGACTGGGGACAGGAAGGGGCACTCCAATTGACCGAAGCTTACGATGATTTTGATATAGTAGAAGTGCTTAGATATGCCAAGGAAAAGGATGTCACTTTTATTGGTCATCATGAAACCACTGCCAATGTCACTTCATATGAATACCAACTTGAATCTGCCTATTCCTATTATGACAGTCTTGGTGTTTCAGCCATCAAGACTGGATATGTTGGGGCAATCAAGCCCAGTGGTCAATATCACTATGGACAATGGATGGTTGAACATTTTAGAAAGGTTATAAAATTGGCTGCCAGTCATAAAATTTCCCTGGATGTACATGAACCGGTGAAAGGAACCGGCATCGAGCGTACCTGGCCCAATATGATGACTCGTGAAGGGGCACGAGGACAGGAGTGGAATGCCTGGAGCGAAGGTAACCCTCCTGACCATACCACCATTCTTCCATTTACTCGCCTGCTGGCGGGTCCCTTGGATTACACACCAGGGATATTTGATATCCAATTTGAACGCTACAAAACAGACTTTAAGGTCCACTCCACCTTGGCCAAGCAACTTGCTTTGATGGTGGTTCTATATAGTCCGCTTCAGATGGCTGCAGATCTACCCGAAAACTATGAAAACCAGCCGGCCTTCCAGTTTATTCAGGATCTTGAGGTTGACTGGGATGAAACACTTTATCTGGAAGGCGAAATCGGTAAGTATGTTACTATTTCCCGACGTCATGGAAGTGAATGGTTCCTGGGTGCCATCACCAATGAAGCTGCACGAGAAGTAGAAATTTCCATGTCCCAGATGATCCAGGAAGAGCAGATAGCGGAATGCTATGTGGATACTGAAGAGAGTCATTGGGATACCAACCCTTATCCAATCTGGATAGGATCTTATCTAGTATCTCCGTCCGATACCCTTAAAGCAGGATTAGCCCGCGGTGGGGGAATGGCCATCAGGTTCAGACCACTTACTGAGGAGGAGATGGATCAGGAACTGGTTCCCATTTCACATCTGCGTCAGGACCAGGGGAGCAAAATAGAAAAAAATTAAGAGGGGATTCATGTGAAAATTGTTTCAAGAGGGATTATTGTTTTATTGCTAAGTATGCAGGTCTTTCTGGCCTGTTCAACCCCAAGAGCACCAAAAACTGAGGGTATGGATATGAATATTATACCGAAGCCACAAACCATGATGGTACAGGAAGGCGAGTATATTTTTTCTCAGAGCACTTCCGTTTGGATTTCTGAAGACATTGCCAGTAAAGAATTTTTCATGGATTATTTAAGCTCCTTGATTCCAAATATGATCACAGGCACTCAGGGAAAAGCAGATATTAGTTTTGATCTCATCCAGGATGCCAATTTACCTGACGAAGGCTATCATTTTCAAGTGGACAGTCAGGAAATCAGAATCTTTGCACTCAATGATCCTGGCATATTCTATGGTATACAAACATTGCGTCAGCTCTTACCCCCTGCAGTTGAACAGGGTGTCAACACACTGGTTGGTCACAAGATTCAAGCCGTGAACATTGAAGATTACCCACGATTTGAGTGGCGCGGTATGCATCTAGATGTCTCACGTCATTTTTTCTCTCTGGAATTTGTAAAAAAATACATCGACATGATTGCCCTCCACAAAATGAATGTGTTTCACTGGCATCTCTCTGACGACAATGGATGGCGACTTGAAATTAAGCGTTATCCCAAATTAACAGAAATATGTGCCTGGCGAGTGGATCGAGAGCATGAGGACTGGCGCAAATGGTCTCCCATAGAAGCAAATGAAAAAAGCACATATGGCGGTTTCTACACTCAGGATGAGATTAGGGAAGTTATAGACTATGCAGCCTCCAGACAGATAACCGTTATTCCAGAGATTGAGATGCCTGGACATTCCTCTGAGATATTTGCAGCTTATCCTGAACTGTCATGCAGGGCTGAAACACTTCCGGTTCGTCCAGGGAGTTATTGGCCCAATGAAGATATTTTCTGTGCAGGTAATGATTCTGTATTCGTTTTCCTGGAAAATATACTTGATGAGGTAGTTGAATTATTTCCGGCCAAATACATCCACATTGGGGGGGACGAAGCCCGTAAAACATATTGGAAAACCTGTGAGAAGTGCCAGAATCGGATCAAAACTGAAGGGCTGACCAATGAGCATGAATTGCAAAGTTGGTTTATCCAGAAAATGGAAAAGTATATCATCTCCAAAGGTAAAAAGCTTATTGGGTGGGATGAAATACTGGAAGGTGGTCTGGCCCAGGAGGCAACTGTTATGTCATGGAGAGGAGTTGCTGGTGGTGTAGCTGCAGCCAAGGCAGGTCATGATGTCATCATGACACCAACTTCACATGTTTACTTTGATTATTATCAAGGTGATCCCAAAACCGAGCCGCAGGCTATCGGCGGCTACACTCCCCTCAAAAAAGTATACAGCTACGAACCTATCCCAGAAGAACTAGACGCTAATGAGGAGAAATATGTCCTGGGTTCACAGGCTAATTTGTGGACAGAGTTCATTAAGACCACCTCCCATGCTGAATACATGGTTTTGCCCAGAATGACTGCTTTATCCGAGGTGTTGTGGTCTTCAAAAGATCAGCGGGATTGGCCAGACTTCCAGAAACGTCTTCAGGCTTTATTGCCCAGATTTGAGTCCCTGGAATGGAACTACAGTCCAGGAACCTTTTTGGTAGACATTGTGCCCGCACGTCCATTGAAAACGGATGAACTAGTAGTTGAATTGATCTCAGAACAAGCTGATTTCGATATTCGCTATACTCTTGATGGTACAGATCCGGATGTTAGTTCTGGTCTTTATCAAGAGAAGTTGCTT
>Ga0066606_10002083_pt1 | contig 11907 bp, 10 predicted proteins | sample SaaInlV_DNA_100m_FD_60386 | JGI IMG/M metagenome (GOLD analysis project Ga0066606, IMG submission 60386) | Marine microbial communities from expanding oxygen minimum zones in the Saanich Inlet - SI075_LV_DNA_100m | ecosystem: Environmental > Aquatic > Marine > Unclassified | place: British... | reverse complement strand
CCGCCGCAACATCGGGCTAGGCAGAAGTTTCAGGCCGAGGTCGGGAACGAAGCGCAGATCGATATTACGGGGGCCTCGGATGAGGACCTCGCGCGAATGAAAAGGCATTATTATGCCAATATTACTACGGTGGACGAAAAACTTGGCGAGGTGTTAGCCGCGTTGGAAGAGCGGGGGTGGTTGCAGGAGAGTTTGTTGATTTTCTGCTCGGACCACGGCGAGTTGTTGGGCGACCACGACCTTGCTTATAAATGGCTGATGTACGATCCGGTGGTGCACGTGCCCTTGATCGTGCGCTATCCCGGTGCAGCGGGGCGGGTCGACGACCTGGTGTCGCTGATGGATCTCGGACCGACGATCATGGAGGCGGCGGGTGTGGAGATCCCGGATTATTGTGAGGGGCGTTCACTCGGGCCTTATTTGCGCGGCGAAGAGATGGAGGGGCGCGAGTTTGTATTCGCCGAAGACAATTATCTGGTGATGATGCGCAACAAAGACTGGAAACTGGTGTATTATATCGGTCAGGAAGAGGGTGAGCTATATGACCTGGGCCAGGATCCGGACGAATTGTTTAATCTGTGGTCGGATCCGCAAGCGGCTCAGGATAAAGCGAAGTTATTGGCTGAACTGCTGGCCTGGATGACCCGCAGTAACTATTGGACTTCTGCTTATAAAAGGGGTGAGCGGGGGCGCCATCGCATGCGATGGCCCGGTGGGGCTAATTTTTTGCAGGGGATAAGTGAAGGGGACCGGCCTCAAGATGGATATTTCTAAGGGAGATGCGTATGGAATCTGTTGTGACGTTCGTTCAGTTTAAGCAGCAAGTCCTGCAAGGGAAGGTCGTGCATTGTGCCGCGGGTGAAGTTTTCCCCTATCTATTCGCTTCGCCCGAATTGGACCGGGTCGTCGAAGAAGCGCGCGAGCATCCCAAGACGCGCATAGCGCGTGGGACGCGCGGTGATCGTTTAGAGCAGACTTTAGAGGAGGCTGAAGCGGGATTCAAAGCATTGCCTTTGCGCGAGGCGGTGCGCGCCCCGGTGCATCTGTCGCTCTTTGAACTTGGGCCGTTGCGCGAAGAAGGTGGGGCGTTGGCTGAGGTGATAGCGCAGGTCTATCTGCCTTTGGTGGCTCTATGGGGAGAACGGGGTTTGAGTTGGCAGAAGGTTTATCCGATTCTCTTTTTGAGCGGGCCGGGTTGTTCGACCAATTATCACTGGGACCCATCGAGCGTGCTGATCGTGCAGCTCTATGGTCGCAAGCGCTTTCACAGCTTGAAAGATCCGCTGCGTTGGTGCCCTGATGCAGTGGCCGACCAGGGGCAGCCGGCGATGGTCCGGCCGGAAGGACTAACGGACGAGGATATCCTGACCTGCGAGCTGGGCCCAGGCGACGCAGTGTGGAGCCCTTGTCGCGCCCCGCACTGGGTCGATGCCTACGACGAGACGGCGTTTACCCTGTCGATTGCCTTTACGGATATCGCGCCCGAGCCGAATCCGCAAGTGGAGATGCTGGTCCTATAAGCACATAAGAAAAATACGGGCCCCAACAAAAAAGCCGACCCCCAATGGAGTCGGCTTTTCCTGTACCCACTTAGCGCTCAGAAGGTGAGCGGTAAATCGCCGTTGGCATCGAAGGGCATGTCTTCGGCCTCGCCGATGACCTCCAAGTCGTCGCGTTTTTCGACCTCGGGCAGGTAGGCCTCCGAGACCAGCACCTCTGCTAGTTCCAGCGTATTGTGAATGCGCAGGACCTTAGCGTTTTCCGGCTCGACCAGACCAACGGTTTCGAGTGCCCTGTCGATACAGATCCGGTCGGTGTCGAAATAGAGCGGGATATGCGCGCCGGAGGGGTGGTTGCCGGTCATGCAGTTGATATAGGTAATCTCGCGGTCCATCTCTTCGATGGCGCGTTTGTGCGCGTATTCGGCGGTGCCGATGCCCGAGGCGTTGCCGTGCGTCTCTTCGGTCAGGCCGCGGACGAGGATGCGAGTGACTTTGGGGTACTCTTTCTCGGCGGCGTGGTTGTCGTGGAATTTGCGACCGACGACATTGGTGTCCATGCCGGCGCCGGAGATATTTTTGCCAATTTCGTCGACGATTAGCAGGTCGACCGTCTCGAAGGGCAGGCGCGGCATCCATTTTTTGGCCAAGATCAGGAGCTCTTTCTCGCGCTCGACGAGTTCTTCGGCCCCTACGCCTTTGATCAGTGCAGTCTTGTCATACTGGTTTTCGACTAAACCCAAGCCCAATAGTACGCCGCATTTGTCGACGACGGTCTGGCCCACCGAGCGGATGATACGGTCGAAACTATAATGCACAATGGCCTGGTGGTAGAGGGCGGCGCCTTTGTGTTTGCCCAGGCCGATGAGCATCATCTTGTGCAAGCCGCTCTCGATCTCGCCGACGAAGTCTGTGTGCGGTTTGATGCGGCCGACGACGGCGACGTGGTCGGCTTCATAGGCGTATTTGTCGAAGAATACGGGAACGCCGTCTTCGGTCTCGCCGACTTGCACCGTTTCCATCGATGCCTTGATCGGCGCGCCGGTATATTCCTCGGTGACGCCATAGCCTTCGATGATGGCTTGCTGAGCCTCGGCGACACCGCCGCCGTGGCTGCCCATTGCCGGAACCAGAAAGGGCTCTAAGCCAAGCGCCTTGAGCTCCTCGACAAGGCTTTTGATGATCAGCGCGATATTGGCGATACCGCGGCTGCCAACGGAAATGGCGACCGATTCGCCCGCGGTGACCTTGCTGTCGAGCGCGAGGCTTTGCACCTCGGCGCGTACGGCGGCGGGAATGTCTTCGAGTGTGGGCGCTTCGAATTTTTGTTTTACGCGGAGCATGCGGGGTGGGGCCATGGGATATCTCCTATATCGCTTTTTTGAAAATCGTCTCTATATCGAGCTGGCTTGTTTTACGTGGGTTTATCGTGACATTGCCGCTTTGCATCGTCGCTTTGGAGAGCGCGCGGATACCGCTTTTCTTGACGCCGACCTCGCCGAGCTTGTTCGGTATGGCGAGGTCCTGGTTGAGGTTCCAGACTGCGTCGACGGCGAGTTGTGCGGCCTCCCGTTCGTCGAGGCCGTCGGTGTCGGCGCCCAAGGCGTTGGCGATATTGGCGAACTTGTCGAGGCGGGTGGTTAGATTGAATTCCATTACATAGGGCAATAAGATGGCGTTGGCCAGCCCGTGGTGGACGCCGAACTGCGCGCCGACGGGATGCGACATCGCATGTACGTTGCCGAGGCGGGTTTGCGCGAAGGCCATACCGGCGAGCATACTGGCGACGAGCATATTTTCGGTTGCGGCAAGCTCGTAATCGTTGGCAACTGCCAGGCGCAGGTTTTCACCGATGAGCTGGATAGCGTGCAGGGCCAGGCCGTCGGTGATGGGGCCGGCCAATAAATTGGTATAGGATTCGATCGCGTGGGTTAGCGCGTCCATGCCGGTCGAGGCACCGAGCGCCGCGGGCAAGCCAACGGAGAGCTCGGGGTCGAGGATGCCGACTTGCGGGATAATTTTGCTGCTGATGACCGGATCTTTGTTTTGCGTCTTGGGGTTGGTGAGCACGGCAAAGGGGGTGACCTCGCTGCCGGTGCCGTAGGTCGTCGGAATACAGACGAGGGGGGGGATGTCGTTTTTGACGTTGCCGCTGCCCAAATACTCGTTGATACGGCCGCCATTATTGGCGACTACGCCGATCATTTTGGCCACGTCCATCGGTGAACCGCCGCCTAGGGCGAGAAGGGCGTTACACTTTGCTTTGGCGTAGAGGCGTTGCCCGGCGTGCACGCAAGCAGCCGGTGGGTTGGGCAATGCGCCGTCGTAGAGAGCGTGTGGGATATTATTGTCATTGAGCACGGCGATGACTTTTTCCGCTATGCCAGCCTGAACCAGCCCCTTGTCAGTGACTATGAGAACTTTGGCTTTGTCGGGAAAGAACTGCGGGAGACGGGCGATGGATTTGGGTCCATGCACGACATGGGTGGTATGGCGAAAGTCGCTGTGGATTTGAAAGGGCATAGGGTGTTGGATCCTTTTGCTACGTGAAAAGGGAAAATGTAGCTATTGCAAGGTGGAGGTGCAAGCTCGTGAAAAGTCGATTTAGCACTGTGGAGTGTCAGGTAAATAGACGGGTGATTTCGTCCGTGGCGAAAGTGGGTAGAGGGGAGAGGTGTCCGTTGCGATGGAGTTGCAGGCCGAAGGAGGGCTCGTGCACGGTGCCAATGCGGGTTGCGGCGATGTCGTTGGCTTTTAGTGCCGTAAGGATGGCTGCGGCTGAAGCGAGCTCACAGCCTATGAGTAGTGCGCCGGAGGAAATTATACCTAGGGGATCTAATGAGAATTCTGCGCAGAGGCGGGTGGTCTCGGGGGCGACGAATAGCGCATCATGGTCGATTTCTATTCCCACATTTGAAGCGTTCGCCAATTCGTAGAGCCCTGTGGCGACGCCGCCTTCGGTGGGGTCGTGCATTGCGGTGACGCCGCCGACGCTCGTGGCGATGTTGGCGTCTTGCACGACGCTGATGCCCGGGGTGTGGAGGAATGCGGCGCAAGCGTCGAGGGTGTTGTTGTCATAACCTCTTGCGAGTAATTCGTCCTGTTTCTCCAGAGCGATAATGGCGGTGGCTTCGATGCCTAGGCCTTTGCTTAAAATAAGCGCGTGGCCGGGTTCGAGACCGGATGAGCGGACGAGCTTGTCGCGGGTAGTTTCGCCGAACATCTGCCCGATAACCAAGGGGCGGTCGATGCCGTGGGTTATCTCGCTGTGCCCGCCGCAGACGACTATGTCGAGGCTAGTGGCTGCTTCGTAGATGGAGCGAAATATCGATTCGGCAAGCGCGGGGGTTGCTTGTCTAGCGGGTAGCAATATAGTGCTGAGGAAGAAGCGGGGGACCGCGCCCATTGCAGCGATATCGTTGGCGTTTACGTGGACTGCGTACCAGCCGATCTGGTCGGTGGCGAAAGTGATCGGATCCGTTTTTACGACCAGCAGGCGGTCGCCGAATTCGATGACCGCGGCGTCCTCCCCTAAGGTCGGGGGTACGAGCAGTTGTTCGTGGTGGTGGGTGTAGGCCGCGAGCAGGCGGCCCAACTCAGCGTGCGGCAATTTACCGGCTGGATAGGTGTTCATTGCTCGGCGTAGAAGGCGCAAATGGCCTGGACTAGTGCGGGTATACTGCTTTCTGTCGGTTGCACGCTGACACGGAGACCGAGTTCGCGCGCGGCGGCGGCAGTGGTTGGGCCGATACAGGCGATAGCGGTGCGGGCGAAGATGGCTGTCGTGCGCTCTGGGCCGAGAATCTGGTGGAAATTATGCACGCTCGAAGGGCTGGCGAAGATGGCGAGGTCGAGGCTGTCGTCTGTTAAGGCCGAGGGGATGGCGATCTCGGTTGGCGGGTGGTTTGTATAAGTGGATATATGCTTGACCCGGGCACCGCGTGCGGTGAGTGCCTCGACTAGCTGGGTGCGGCCAATTGAAGAGGCTGGGAACAGGATTTCGCAATCGGCGAGGTCGATACCGGCAAAGGCCTGTTCGAGGCCTTCTTGCGATTGCAACTCAGGCACCAGGTCCGGCACGAGGCCGCGTTTGCCGAGGGCGGTAGCGGTGGCCAGGCCGACGGCGGCAATACGGGTTTGCGCAAATGCGCGGGCATCGCGCCCGCGTTGGAAGAGCCGGTCACAGAAAAAGGTGACGCTATTGGGGCTGGTGAAAATCGTCCAGTCGACGCGCTCAAGCTCGTCTTGTGCTGCGTCTATCGGTGCCCAATCGTCGGGCGGCCCGATGTCGAGTAGGGGGAGTGTTGAGACGGCGGCCCCTTCGGCTTCGAGACGTCGTTGCAGGGGGCCGGCCTGTTCGCGACTGCGGGTGACGAGCAGCCGGCGGCCGAAGAGCGGTTTGCTCTCGTACCAGTTCAGGGCTTGGCGCAACGAGACGACCTTGCCGATGACGATAAGTGCGGGTGAGCGGATGCCCTTTTCCGCCGCTGCGGCCGGCAGTTGTTCGAGGTCGGTGGCGACGGTGCGTTGATCGGGCCAGGTGCCCCATTCGATGATAGCGGCCGGGGTTGAGGCGGCGCGCCCCTGTTCGATTAGGGCTTGGCAGATGTCGTTGAGCTTGCGAGCGGCCATGAAAATGACCAATGTGCCGTCGAAGGCGGCGAGCTGTGGCCAGTTGATGGTGGTTTCTGGTTTGTTGGGATCCTCGTTGCCGGTGACCAACATCGTCGCCGAGGCAATGCCGCGGTGGGTCAGTGGGATGCCGGCATAGGCGGGTACGCCGGCGGCGGCTGAGACGCCGGAAACGATCTCAAAGGGGATATTGGCTTCGCTTAAATGCAGAGCTTCTTCGCCGCCGCGGCCAAAAATAAAGGGGTCGCCTCCTTTGAGACGGACGACGATCTGGCCTTTTTTCGCGCGATCGGTGAGCAGAGCGTGGATCTCATCCTGTGTCGCACTTTTGCGTCCGCCGCGTTTGCCGACATCGATTTGTTCGCAGGTCTCGGGCACCATATCGAGCAAGCGGTGATCGAGTAGGTCGTCATAGAGGACTACATTAGCCTCCTGCAAGTAGCGCAGCCCCTTGAGGGTCAGCAAGCCGGGGTCGCCCGGCCCTGCGCCGACGATATATACTGTGCCGGGGGTGGCGTGCTCTGCGTTCATTACTCCGCCTGCAAGAGGGCATCGGCGCCCTGTTCGCGCAACGCGGCAGCCACGGCTTCGCCGAGTGGCTGGGCATCGGTTAAGGGCGCGCTGTGTCGTGCGCGCAGCATTTCGGTGCCATCCGGGTGGCCTACCAGACCGTCTAAGGTCAATTGGTCTTCTTCGAGCCGGGCCCAGGCGCCGACGGGGGCATGGCAACCCGCGCGCAATGTCTGCAATAATTGGCGTTCGGCTTGCACGGCGGCTTGCGTTGGCGCGTGGTTGAGAGCGCCGACATAAGACTTCAAAGGATTGTCTGCGCGCATTTGCAGGCCCAATGCACCCTGGCCGGGTGCGGGTAGCACCTGGTCCAAGGACAGATGAACGCCGATGCGTTGTTGCCAGCCGAGGCGGTTGAGGCCGGCGACCGCGAGCACGACGGCGTCGCATTCGCCACGCATTGCTTTGTCGATGCGCGTGTCGAGGTTGCCGCGGATATCGAGAATTTCGAGATCGGGCCGAAGGGCCTTCAGTTGCGCGCGACGGCGAAGGCTGCCGGTGCCTAAGCGTGCGCCATTAGGTAAGTCGGCCAATGAAGAAAGATCGGGACCGATTAGCGCGTCGCGCACGTCTTCGCGCTCGGGAGTGGCGACCAAGGCGAGTTCTGGGTGCATCTGAGTCGGTAGATCCTTGAGGCTGTGGATGGCGAGGTCGATTTGGCCTTCGAGTAGGGCGCGTTCGAGCTCTTTGGTGAAGACGCCGGCACCACCGAAGCTGCGCAGGGAGCCTGTGGCTTGGTCGCCGGTGGTGCGTATTTTCAATACCTCGATTTCGAGGCTGTCATTGTGTGCCTGCAAGCGGTCGCGGACCCAATAGGTTTGTGTGAGGGCGAGTTTGCTTCCACGGCTGCCGATGACAAGTTTCACGAGGGTCATTTCTGTTGTGGGGTTTTATTTTAACACGTTTGAATATAGGGAAAGCACGGTGAGGAGCAACCGCGCGAATCGAATGGTGACAAGGCTTGTTTGGCCTATAGATCAGAGGGTGTTTTATGTGGCTTAGGTGGCGGCTGGCAGCGTGCGTTCTGCTCTTTTTGGTCGGACATCTTCTGCTGAGTTGCGTGTATAGCCCTTCGTGGCCGGGGCGGCGTTGACTTTTTTTAGGTTGGCATTCCGAAATACATCTGCTCGGCGATGGTTATCTGATATTGGTCGCAAGTGCTCGGTGGTTTTGGTGGGGCCAATTGTAGTGCTGGTCGTGCTCTATGGCGTAGGGGGTGACCTCTTTGCCTATGCCACGGGTTTGCGTGGTGGCCATCTCCTGGCCGGCGGTTGTGGACCCAGATTACAGCCAGGCTTACGGGCTGCTCAGTTGGCAGCATGGGCTCCATTCACTCAATGAGCAATTATGGATTGCGCCGACTGTAGTATTGGTGTTGTTCGGAGTGCGGTGCGTCAGATCCTGAGGCGGCTATTGCCGCGTATCGGCAGGCGGCGGTCTGGGGGGGACGGCGTGCGGAACTAAAATATAATACGGGATTGGCGTATGAAGCTTTGGCCGATTGGCCGGCGGCGAGGGCTTCGTCTAAAGAAGCGCTTGAAGTGCAGCCAGATTATGCGGCAGCGCGTATACGATTGGCGAAGATCGAAAATAATCTCGCCGAATAAAAGCGGGACGGCGCCCTTGGGCACCGTCCCGCTTTTATTTTTTCTGTCGCGAAGATTGGGTGGTTAGGCCAACGCCTTCTTGGTGGTCTTGATGATCACGGCGGCGACCTTGTAGGGATCCGCGTTGGACGCGGGTCGCCGATCTTCCAATCGCCCCTTCCAGCCGTCGTCGATCGTGCCGATGGGGATGCGGATCGAAGCACCGCGGTCCGATTCGCCGTAGCTGAACTTGTCGATTGCCTGGGTCTCGTGCAGCCCGGTCAATCGCTGGTCGTTGTCGGCGCCATATACGGCGATATGTTCCTGGATATGCTTACTGAATTCCTCGCAGATCTGGGTGAAAGGCTCCTTGTTGCCTGCGGTGCGCATCGCGCCATTAGAAAAGTTGGCGTGCATGCCGGAGCCGTTCCAGTCGCCCTTGATCGGCTTGGGGTGCCAGTCGATGACCAGCCCGTATTTTTCCGCGGTGCGCTCCAGCAGATAGCGCCCCACCCAGATCTCATCGCCCGAACGCCCGGCGCCCTTGGCGAAGATCTGGAACTCCCACTGGCCCATCATCACTTCGGCGTTGATGCCCTCGACATTGAGGCCAGCCGCCAGGCACAGATGCAAGTGCTCGTCGACCAATTCGCGGCCATAGGCATTTTGCGTCCCGACCGAGGTGTAATAGGGGCCTTGCGGGGCGGGAAAGCCCTCTTTGGGAAAACCCAGCGGGCGCCCCGTATCCGGGTCGATAATGGTGTATTCTTGCTCAAAGCCGAACCAGAAATCGTCGTCGTCGTCGTCAATGGTCGCTCGGCCGTTGCTGGCGTGCGCGCTGCCGTCGGCGCTGAGGACTTCGGCCATGACCAGCCAGCCGTCGCCGCCGAAGCGGTCGGGATCGGCGAAGACGGCGACGGGCTTCAATAGGCAGTCCGAGGCGCTGCCGTCGGCTTGTTCGGTCGACGAGCCGTCGAACGACCAGATCGGCGCGTCGGCGAGATCGCCGGAGAAATCGTCAACGATTTTGGTTTTGCTACGCAAGCTCTGAGTCGGCTCGTAGCCGTCGAGCCAGATATATTCTAATTTCGATTTAGGCATAGCTGATACAACCTTTCTAATAGTGAAAAAATAGGTTTTGCAGAGGGGAATTAAAAGATGCAGAGTGCGTAATCCCCGTAGCGTGCACTCTGCGATTCAGGCAGCGGTCCAGTGCGGTCTGACCTCGTATCCGTCTATCCATCTTTAGGAGCTCTACTGTCGAATATTAGGGCTCACCGTTGATTGTTGGTGCCGCCGATCCGGATTAGAAGCTCTTGCCGAAGTCTGTGCCGTGCCAGGCTAGCGGTTGACTACGTCGGCGCTTGTGGCGACCGCAGCTAGACGAGTGTTGAGAAAAGAGCGATTGTTAAGATTGCGCGACTCATGGAGTGTGCTCACTAAGAACGGTGGGTTGGTATAATATCAAAGGATTGGCAGATAGTATCATGCATCTGTATTGGGGGTAAGCGCCGATGTCGTGGTGGAAGGGAAAAATCCCCGACACCGGCGCCCCCCATAGGCTTTCTATAGGGCGCTTTCGCCCGTTTCCCCGGTGCGGATTCGCACGGCTTCTTGGATGGGCGTGGCAAAGACCTTGCCGTCACCGACCTTGCCTGATTTCGCCGCGTTGACGATGGCGTTGATGACTTGGTCGCGGATAGATTCTTTGACGACGACTTCGACCTTTATTTTGGGGACGAAGTCGATGCGGTATTCGGCGCCGCGATAGACTTCGCGGTGTCCGCGCTGGCGGCCGAAACCGCGAATTTCGGTGACGGACATGCCGGCGATACCCAATTCGCCGAGGGCCTGTTGGATGTCTTCGAGGGCCGATGGCCGTAGAAAAGCTTCGATTTTGTACATCTTCGCTATCTCTCTCTGCTTAATTTTTTACGTGTACAAGAAGGGTGTCGGCGTAAGCCGGCTGGCCGTGTTCGCTGAGGTCTAAGCCCTCATCTTCTTCTTCCGCATCGACGCGGAAACCCAGTGTCGATTTGATAATTAGAGCCAGGATCAATGAGAAGATGAATGCGAAGGCAGCATAGGACAGTGTGCCGATAAGTTGCGTGCCGATATTGTGCTCGGCGTTGGTGCTGAAGATGCCGACAGCGACCGTGCCCCATATGCCGCATATGCCGTGCACGGAGATGGCGCCGACGGGATCGTCGATCTTCATGCGGTCGATGAATACGATCGCGAATACGACAATGACTCCAGCGATAAGACCAATCCAGATCGCTCCTGACCAAGTAACGACATCGGCACCGGCGGTAATGCCGACGAGCCCGGCGAGGATACCGTTGAGGGCCATGGTTATGTCGGGTTTTTTGAGATAGGCGAAGGAAGTGAAGATCGAAGCCATGCAACCGGAGGCGGCAGCCAAGCTAGTGGTGACAAAGACGAATGAGACGGCTGCGGGATCGGCGCTCAGTACTGAACCGCCGTTAAAACCGAACCAGCCCAACCAGAGCAAGAAGACGCCGATGGTCGATAGCGGTATGCTATGGCCCAAGATCGGCCTGATTTCGCCATTGACGTATTTACCTCTGCGAGGGCCGAGCACCAAAACTGCAGCCAGCGCCGAGAAACCGCCAAAGGCGTGCACCACCGAAGAGCCGGCGAAATCGTAAAAACCCATATCGTCAAGCCAGCCGCCGCCCCATTTCCACGAGCCGGCAATGGTATAGCCCAAGGTTACCAAGATCACGGCGTAAAGCATAAAACCAGAGAGTTTGACGCGTTCGGCTACGGCACCGGAGACGATTGTAGCGGCAGTCGCGGCGAACATCGCCTGAAAGATGAAATCCGACCAGTAGGTGTAATCGGCATATTGGTTGGTCAAGTTGGCGACGTCGCTGTCAAAGCCTATGGCGCCTTTGAGGGCTAAGACATCGGCGATGATCCAATCGTCGCCCGGGTACATGATATTGAAGCCGCAGAGTGCGTAGGTCAGGATCCCCGACGAAAGAATAAAGAGATTCTTAAAGAGGATATTGACCGTGTTCTTCTGGCGGGTCAGTCCGGTTTCCAAAGTGGCAAAGCCGAGGTGCATGATAAAGACGAAAGCGGCGGAAATAAGTATCCACAGATTGTCTATCATGAATTTGGGATAGGCCAAAGGCATAGCCTGAAAGGCTTCTACGCTGGTAAAACTCTCAGCTGAAACCTGTGTGGTCGCTCCTAAAACCACGGCACCGATCCACGGTAGTATCGGGCGTTTATGAAAAATGGACATGGGTGGGTTCCCTCCCTGTGTGAGGTCTACGTATGAGGTCTACAAAAAACGGTTGGATGCAAAGGCTAAAAAGGCACAAAATCGGCGCACTTGCGATTGTATCCAGTCTTTAGCAAGGGACATGCCAACCGTAATTTTAGGAGGCGTAGGGAGGATATACAGCTATAAAACAATAGCTTATAATGTCTGAAGACATTGGCTGGAGATTGTCGAATAATTACAAAATTGTTATCATTGCAATTATGTGCGACAATATTGTAATTGCCAGCCAATTAACTCTTATGTTGCTTGGGATCTATGTCTAGCTTTTGCAAGCGATAGGAGAGTATTCGGGTAGTCGTTC
>Ga0066606_10002077_pt1 | contig 11942 bp, 13 predicted proteins | sample SaaInlV_DNA_100m_FD_60386 | JGI IMG/M metagenome (GOLD analysis project Ga0066606, IMG submission 60386) | Marine microbial communities from expanding oxygen minimum zones in the Saanich Inlet - SI075_LV_DNA_100m | ecosystem: Environmental > Aquatic > Marine > Unclassified | place: British... | reverse complement strand
TATAAGAGTTTATAGAGAAATGAAAAGATAAGATTTAATCAGAGTAACAGTAGTAAAGGATTAGAACTTTCTAATGTTCTTGGAACGTTCTTTGGAAAAGAAGCCTCTTTTTTTTCTTGTATCCTCGCTTCTTGAGCCATTAGAAGTATTCTTTTTGTCTTCTAATCCTAATGCATCAAGAATATCTGTTGGAAGACCATTGTTCGACATGCAAACATCATCCTTCCATATAGCCTCAAAGACTGAACCATCTGAGAATTTATATGTTCCTTTCCCTGATCTTTTTCCTTCTTCCCATGACCCAAAGTATTCATGGCCATTGCTATGAAGGAGAGTGCCTTCTCCATGTTGTTTGTTGTTTTTCCAATTCCCTGTATATTCGGACCCATCTCTGTAGTAATAAGTACCTTCACCACTTCTTTTATTATCTTGCCAATTCCCAACGTATTTCTCATTGTTCTCATATACGCAAGTACCCAGCCCGGTTTTCATACCATTAGCATCTAGATTGCCAGTATAATTTTTATTCTTTTTGGTAATTGTTGACATGCTGCTCACCTCCAAATGATTGAGCTAAGATAGTATATGATTATTTTAACATAGGCTCATAAGGGAAGGAATTATTAAAATAAAAATTAAATTATAGCTTTTGTTAAACTCTGTATTCATGTACTATTCATAGATATTTTAGATTGCCCGGATGGCGAAATTGGTAGACGCAAGGGACTTAAAATCCCTCGGTAGCAATACCGTGCCGGTTCGAGTCCGGCTCTGGGCATTTCATTTTTCTTATACTGTTTTATGACCCAATATTTATTAAAGTTGTTACTGAGAAGTGCATACTGATTCTTGATTTTATCTTGTCGTACATCTGTAATAGGAATGCAAGTGGTTAAGATTATTTTTTTAAAGAGTTAAATATATTAAAATTAATTTTCTTCTTCTAAGTCTTCAAGGTCATCTTCATCAAATTCATCAATTTCTTCTAGTTCGCCTAAATCATCTAGGTCATCAATTTCCTCTAAATCTTCAAATTCATCTTCATCTTCAGTGTCATCTCCGGAATCAATCTCTTCTTCAATTTCCTCTTCATCTGACTCTTCCCAAATGTTATCGTCATAGTCAATTTCTTCTTCTAAATCGTCTAGGATTTCTTCTTCAAATTTCTTAAATTCTTCACCTCCACCTAATAGGTAAGCTAAGGATATTTCGTTATTTGATGAAAATTCATGCACTCTCAAGTTATTCCTCCAGAAGTAATGACTACAATTTAAAATATATTTACCTCAAAAAAAGTCAATAGGGGTCTTAAACTATTTTTATGCTTGGTTTATTTTTTAAAATGTATATTATTTAGTGGTAAGTATTTTGCTGTTAAAGAGGTAGTATTTTGCCAATATCAAAGATAGAAGATGCAATAAAAGATATAAAAAAAGGTAAGATGGTCATACTTGTTGATGATCAAGATAGAGAGAACGAGGGGGACTTGATTGTTCCGGCCGAATTCGCTACGCCAGAAGTTATTAATTTTATGGCTACTCATGGTAGAGGCCTAATTTGTTTATCTGTCGATACGGCTAAGGCGAAGAAGCTTGACTTATCTCCAGTAAATAAGCCATCCGATGAAAATTTAGACTCAACAGCTTTTACAGTATCTATTGATGCTAAGAAAGATGTAACAACGGGTATTTCTGCCCATGATAGGTCGAGAACAGCAGTATTAGTTTCAAAAGATTCTTCTTCTGCCTCCGATTTTGATAGACCAGGGCATATGTTTCCCCTGGTGGCAAGAGACGGTGGTATCTTAGTTCGAGCAGGACATACGGAAGCTTCTGTTGATATATCTAGAATAGCTGGATTAAAACCTTGTGCTGTTATTTGTGAGATTATGAATAATGATGGCTCAATGGCCAGACTGAAAGATTGTGAGAAATTTGCAAAAAAACATAAAATAAAGATTGCTACCATCGCCGATTTGATAGGGTATAGATTACAAAAAGAATCTTTTGTTACTCAGTCTTCATCTTGCAACTTGCCTACTGGTTATGGCGACTTTACATGTTATTCATTTGATAGTGAGATAGATGATAAAACTCATTTAGCTCTCGTTAAAGGAAAAATTAAACCTAATAAGGAATATTTAGTTAGAGTGCACTCAGAGTGTCTCACCGGTGACATCCTGGGCTCTACGAGGTGTGATTGCGGTTCACAGTTGCATAAATCTTTAGAAATGATTGAAGCGAAAGGTGAGGGTGTACTTTTGTATCTTAAGCAAGAAGGTAGAGGTATAGGAATTAGCAAGAAAATTAAAGCTTATTCGTTGCAAGACGAGGGTTTAGATACAGTTGAGGCAAATCATGCTCTTGGCCTTAAGGACGATTTGAGAGAGTATGGAACAGGCGCCCAAATATTAAGAGACTTAGGTCTGAAGAAAATTAGATTGTTAACAAATAACCCCAGAAAAGTCGCAGGTTTAGATGGTTTCGGTATAATGATAACAAAAACTGTTCCGATTGAAATAGCTCCTGGTAAAGATAATAGGAAGTACCTTCAAGTTAAAAAGAATAAGTTAGGGCATAAGCTTAGCTTAGTAGAATAGAATGATGAAAGATGATGGTCAAATAGATTCTAATAAAGAATTAAATATATATATTGTTATTAGTACATTCTATAAGGACATCTCTAAGAAACAGTTAGCCAATGCAAAAAAGATTCTTAATGTAGAATTAGGGACCGAAGAACTCCAACTTAATGTAATAGAGTGCCTAGGGTCTCTAGAATTACCATATTTAATTAATGCAGTTTGTAAAAGCCATAAGCCAGATGGAATAGTTGCTTTAGGATGTATTATAGAAGGTGAGACAACTCATTATGATGTTATTTCTAATGCTATATTTGACAAACTAATTCAGATTAGTGTTGATAATGATACACCGATAACTTCTGCTGTTTTAACTGTTAAAAATCAGGAGCAGGCTATTGAAAGGGCAAATGGTGGACCGAAAGACAGGGCTATAGAGGCGGCTCTTAGTCTTTCGAGTCTAATTAAGCTAAGAAGAGAGTTTTAGTAGTGAGATATTGGATAGATAGAAGGGCGAGAGAATTATCATTAAGATTTATGTATAGCCTAGATGTAAAATCATCAGATTTTTCGTTTGATATTGAGGACTTCAATTTAAATATTTCTAACTTCTGGGACACGAACCCTATTAATAATTACTACATGTTAAAGGTAATGAAGATTAAAGACGAAGACATGATTGTAATAGGCTCCTCCGCTTTAAGTAATAATAAAATTTTTCTGAGGATTATATCTAAGTCTAAATTTGAGGCTTTAGTTTCTAAAGTTGGAAATATAGAAAAGTTTAAAGTTTTTTTAAAGACATATAATTTAAATGAGAAGATAGAGGGACATGATTCAGATTTTTATAAACTTTTGAGAGATATCTTCGCTGACTCAAGGAAAGTTGTTACAAGGAATGTTATAAAAAACAAAGCAGATGAAATAATACAAGGCTGTGTAAAAAATATTAAACCAATTGACGATCAGATTGATCAAAGTATTAAGAATTGGAGATTTGACAGAATTAATTCTGTGGATTTAAATATATTAAGAATAGCTGTATTTGAGATTTTATTCTCCAAAGGTATACCAGTTCCAGTAAGTATAAAAGAGGCCATAGTTCTTGCTTTAAAGTATAGTTCTGATGAATCTTGTGGCTTTATAAATGGTATTCTTGATACAATATCCAAAAGAGCCTTGCAATGATTAATAATATTCTTGAGAAGCTATGTGATGGGGTAGATTTATCAGAGGCAGAGATTGACTCTTTTTTCTCTCTTATGATGGAAGGAAGCCTAAGTGATACTCATGCCGCATCTTTCTTAACTGCTCTAAAAATTAAAAAACCTTCAGCAGAGGAGATCTTCTTTGCTTCCAATGTTCTTTTAAAGAATCTCGATATTGCTTCATCCCATAACTTTAATTTATTAGATTTGTGCGGTACGGGTGGTGATTCAAAGTCAACATTAAATGTATCAACTATCAGCTCTTTAATCCTGGCATCTATTGGAATAAAGATTGCCAAGCATGGAAACAGATCAGTTTCTAGTAAAGTTGGAAGTGCAGATTTGATAGAGAGTTTGGGTATACCGCTTGATAACTCGTTTGACGATTCATTGGAATCTATTGATAGAAATAATTTTTCTTTTTTATATGCACCAAATTTCCACAAATCTATGAAGAATGTTGCTCACATAAGGAAAGAATTAAAAATGAGAACCATTTTTAATATACTGGGACCGTTAGTTAATCCATTGAGACCAAAGTTTCAAGTTATGGGAGTTTACGACAAAGACTTACTTCTTGTTATGGCAAAGGTTTTACAAAAGCAAGGTGTAAAAAGAGCAATGGTAGTGCACGGTTTTGATGGTATGGATGAAATTTCAATTTGTAGTAATACGTATATAGCTGAGATTAATGGAGATCATATTGATGAGTATGTCTTCAGTCCTGAGAAGTATGGATTTAAGTTATCTTCTATCAACTCTCTTGTTATAGATTCTCCTGAGGAATCCAAACTTATAACTGAAGGAATCTTTAACAATACAATCCAGGATTCTCGTAGAGATATATGTATCCTTAATGCAGGAGCGGGCCTATATGTTTCAGGAAACGCTAATTCACTTGAAGATGCCTTTCTTGAAATTGAGTCAAAATTAATCACTGGGGAAATAAAATCTAATTTCCTTGAAATACTTGGATAATTAATGGATATTTTAGATAAAATAATCTCCAATAAGAAGAAAGAAGTTTCTTTATTAAAAAAGAGCTTCCCTATTGAAGACCTAGAGTCAGGTATTAAGAATAAGTCTTATTTAAAAAGAGATTTCCTTGGATCTTTTTTAGATAGGAATATTATTAGTATAATAGCAGAGATTAAGAAAGCATCGCCATCTAAAGGTGTCATATTAGAAGATTTTCAGCCTCTAAAGATTGCACTAGAGTATGAAGCCGGAGGCGCTTCAGCGATATCAATATTAACAGATGAGCTCTTCTTCAAAGGTAAGATTGACTATATACCTTCAGTAAGAACTCTTACCACTATTCCTTTGTTAAGAAAGGACTTTATTGTTGATGAGTATCAAATTGTTCAAAGTAGGTTTTATGAAGCCGATGCAATATTGTTAATTGGAAGAGTCCTTAGTGCGGCTGAACTAAGTAATCTTTTGACACTAGCAAGTGATAATGATTTGGATGTCTTATATGAGGCACATGATGAAGAAGACTTGAATAAGGGAATAGAAGCCGGTGTTAAAATCTTTGGCATAAACAATAGAGATTTATCAAATTTTAATGTTAGTAATGATAATATAATCAAGCTTTATCAGAAAATTCCTAATGATGCAATTTTGATAAGTGAAAGTGGAATAGCGGGGCCTGAAGATGTTGCTACTTTAAAGAAAGTAGGAATATCAAATTTTCTAGTTGGTGAGAGTATTATGAAATCAGAGAATAGAGTTAATTTCATACAAAACTTAATTAAAGCTTAAAGTCCTCAATCATTTCTCTTAGTGATTCAATGCCGCTATTATTGTGGCAACTAATTGAAATCTTCCCACAATTCTTGATTGGGTCAAATCCTACAATGTCATCTTTGAAGGAGCACAAATCTAACTTGTTTAATACTACTAACTTTATTCTTAAAGGTAAGTCCTTATTGTACGAGTTAAGTTCTTTTATCAAAATAGAATGCTGGGACTTAAGTTCGTCCAAGTTTTTACATGATAAGTCAAGAACTTCTATAAGGAACTTGGATCTTTCTATGTGTTTAAGAAATTTATGACCTAACCCTTTTCCTGAAGAAGAACCTTCTATAAGTCCGGGTATATCAGCTATAAGGTAATCTTCTATGTCACCTTTTAGTACCCCAATATTTGGATTAAGTGTTGTAAATGCATAATCGCCAACTTCAGCCTTTGAGTTTGTGATTTTGGTAATTATTGAGGACTTTCCAACATTTGGAAAACCAACCAAGCTCAAATCAGAAATTGTCTTTAGGTCTAGCGCAATCTTTAATTTGTCTCCCTTTTTGCCATCTTTCGCCTTAGTAGGAGCTCTGTTTGTAGAAGATTTGAAAAAAGTATTACCAAGCCCGCCTTTGCCACCCTCTAGTATTCTTACTCCCTTTCCTTCTATGGTGATATCCGCAATTTTAATATTATTTTCTATATCATAGATTTCTGTACCTAGAGGGACATATATCTTTAGATCATCTCCATTTCTTCCGTTCTTTTTATTAGACCCTCCATTGCCTCCGTTGATAGCTTTAAATATTCTTTTATTACGAAAATCTCGCAAAGAGTTAATATTCTTATTGCCAACAAAAATAATACTTCCTCCATTCCCACCATTACCTCCATCAGGTCCACCGAATGGAATATACTTTTCTCTTCTAAACGAAGCAAGACCATTTCCTCCATTTCCCGAGGTAATTTGGATTTCAGCATAATCTAAAAAGCTATTCATTTCTTTATCCTTGACATTAAAATGACACGACAATATTATAGCATCTATGTTCAATCGATTATTAAAAGTTTTTTTTGTCTTAATTATCCTTGCATCATGTTCCAAAAGAGAAGATTTCTTAACTGGATCTGATCAAGAGATTTATAATCTAATAGTCAAAGAAATTAATAAAAAGAAGAAGTACTTAGTTTTAAATCATACTGATTTTAGCTTGCTAGAGGATATGATTACTACTCTCCAGATTAGGTACCCATATTCACCATACACAAGGGAGGCATATCTATTAAGTGGCGATGTTGCTTTTAAGAGAAAAAGCTATCCATTAGCAATAAATGAATATTCAGAGTTTATAAAGAATCAGGTTAATCACCCAAAAACAGATTATGCAACATTTAGAATCTTAAAGTCACACTCAATGCTAATAGCTGCTAAAGATAAGAATGTCGATCCTGCTAAAGATATTCTTAATATATATGCCACTTTGTCTGCTGTTTATAAAAGTACTGAATACATGGCAGAGACTGAAAGGATATACAAAAAAGCTAAGAGGTTCATCTTAAAAAGAGGAATTTATGTTGCCAAATATTATGTTAAGAAGGGAGAGTTTAGCTCAGCTTTAGGAAGGTTAAACAATACAGAAACTTTGGTTCCTAATTTAGCAAAAAATAGTGCAGAAGCTCAGTACCTTATAGTTTTGTCCCAAATTAAAACCTTAAAAGATGCAGATAAGATAACCTTAATAAGTTCTTACAAAAAAAGGTTTCCAAAATCAGATTTCATAGAAGATCTCGAGAACCTACTTTAAGGTAAATGTACTTTATAGAATTGTTCACAAGTAAAGAAATCCCAGAAAGAGATTTTTTATTTTTTTATGAAGATTTTAATTGTGTCTTTACACAATATGAAGAAAAAGACGGATATAAAGTTGAAATAATATTCTCTAAAAGAGATGATATAGATTTTTTTATAAACTTTTGTAATAACAGTTTCGATTTAAAGGGAAATTTATTGGCATCCTTAGTCGAAAATCCAACAATTAAGACTTTTAAAAGCGAAGAGGCAGATAATTGGATAAAATTCTTGCCTCCCGTTAGTGTATGCTTTAATTATAAGATTGTATCACCATGGGACTCAACTAGAAGTATTGATGAAATTGTAATAAACCCTTCTATAGCATTTGGTACTGGCCATCATGAGACTACTAGTTCATGTTTAGAATTATTACTAAAAATTAAACATAATCTTTCTTCAGAAGAAAAGATTGACTCTGTATTAGATATTGGAACTGGCTCGGGAATTCTTAGTATTTTTTGTCTCAAGGTCTTTAAATCTAAAATTATCGGAATTGACAATGATTATAATGCAATAGACCAGGCAAGAAAAAATTTACGATTAAATCCTTCTTTACCCAATATCGATTTTCGGTTAGAAGAGCTTGATTCTATCAATCATACTTTTGATTTAATAATTGCAAATATTTCCATTGAATACTTACTCTTGAATATTCATAAGATGTCTGAAAGGTTAAATCCAAACTCTTTTCTTTTAATTTCTGGATTTTTATTTATGAGAATTTCATCCATGAATTTTTTATTAATTAAAGAAAAATTTAGCATAATGAGTATAATTCATAAAAACGATTGGATTAGCATGGTGATTAAAAAAAAATGAGAGATATAATTTATTTTTCTGATTCTAAGACTGTTTTTGTTCTAGATCAAACATTATTGCCTTTTAAGGTTCACTACGTTGAAGCTAAGAGTTATAAGGTAGTTATTAAATTAATAAAGAACTTGAGCATTAGAGGGGCTCCAGCTATAGGCGTAGCAGGAAGTTTCGCTGCTTATTTGGCTCTTAGGGGTCTTTCTAGAAAGCCTAAGGATGAACTACTTAATATTGTAATTGGAAGATTAAGAGAGATAGCCTTTGCAAGGCCCACAGCAGTAAACTTGACATGGTCTATTAAAAAATTTGAAAATATTTTGAATTCAAATATTGGTAAAAGTTTTAAATTTCTGTCCAAATTATTTTATATAGAAGCGTTGAGAATTTTTAATGAAGAAAAGAAAGTTTCTTTGTTAATTTCTAGGTTTGGTTCCGAACTTTTTTCTACGAACAATAAAGTTTTAACTCACTGTAATACAGGATCTTTGGCAACAACGGGGCCTGGTACAGCTCTTGGAGTTATTAAAGAAGCCAACAAGAAGAATAAGGGATTGCAAGTCTTTGCGACTGAGACGAGACCTCTGTTGCAAGGATCGAGATTAACAGTCTGGGAATGTGAGCAAAATAATATTGATTGCACATTGTTAACTGATTCCATGGCATCACATATTATTAAAGAAAAGAAGATTGACTTGGCAATAGTAGGAGCTGACAGAATAGCAGTAAATGGGGATGTTGCTAATAAGATTGGAACCTACCAGCTAGCAATAGTTTGCAAATACCATAAGATTCCCTTTTATGTAGCTGCTCCACTCTCAACCTTCGATTTTGAATGCGATGAGGGTAAGATGATTCAAATAGAAGAAAGATCTTCCGAGGAGGTCCTCAAGATTGGAGGAAAGCTCGTTTCTAAAGCGAGTAAAATTGTTAATCCCGCTTTTGATATTACCCCAAATAAATTAATTAGCGGAATAGTAACAGAAAAAGGGATTATAATTAATCCAAGTAAGAAAAAGATTATTAAATTTAAAGATTGTTGCTATTAAATTCTTCTTCTTCCATGCAAGATAAGCAGTATCTTGTGAAGGGCATAACTCTTAATCTATTTTCATCAATAGGATCTTTACAGTAAGGGCATATACCATATGAGCCACTTTCAATCCTTTTTATTGCATCTTCAATCATTACCAGTTTTTGTCTGTCCCTTTGATTTAAAGATAAGGACAAGTCTCTTTCTCTGTCATTGGAAGCGTTATCATAAAAGTCGCCAACATCATGTTTAAGATGATTTGATTCTGTCTTAATTATTTTTGATATATCTTTAAGAATCTCATCACTCATTCCATTTAACATTTTTTTTATTTCATTCTTGAATTTCACAGGAAGCTTGTGTTTTGTTTTAGGAATGGAGGTTTTTTTAGTCTTTTTCTCTACTTTAATCTCTTTTAAAGCTATCACTTTCTTTTTTTGCTTAGCAACAGGCTTCTTTGTATCTTTTATGCTTTTTCTTCTATTTTTAGACTCTTTCTTTAATACCATTGTAAAACTCCGAATTTTATAAGATAAGCGGATTAAAATATTTGTCAAGATTAATAATTTGAGGTTATTTTATATATAACTATTATGGAAAAAAGAGATTTTTGGTTAACACGTTATGGACTGATTTTAGCAATGGCTGGAAATGCTGTTGGGTTAGGAAATTTTTTGAGGTTTCCAGTTCAAGCTGCTGAGAATGGAGGAGGAGCCTTTCTTCTTCCATATATTATTTGCTTCATAGTAATTGGCATTCCTTTGATGTGGATAGAATGGGGCATTGGTAGACATGGGGGTTCTATCGGAAAAGGGACTACTTTTGGTATATCCAACAAGCTTAATATAAAAAAACCGATTCAAATTTTTTCGTTATTTGGAATATGGATTCCATTTGTAATATCAATCTATTATGTTTATATAGAGTCTTGGACATTGGGTTATTCTATTAATTCTTTATTAGGAAATCTACAATCTAACCTAGTTGATCCATCAGCTAAGATGTCCTTCTATGGAGATATTTTTAAGGACTATATAGGAATTAATAAAAGTTCTATCTTCCTTACACCTTCTTTTTATGCTTATGCGTGTTTTCTAGTCACTATTTATATTAACTATAAGATTCTGTCAAAAGGTATCGTTAATGGAATCGAAAGATTTGTTAAGATTGCCATGCCAGCTCTTTTTTTGATGAGCATCTTTCTTGTAATTTATACTTTTACATTGAAAACTTCAGTTTCTACTTCATTGGAAGGTTTAAATTTTTTATGGACACCTGATCTTGGATATCTTTCTAATCCTAGAGTATGGGTTGCTGCAGCAGGACAAGTTTTCTTTACTCTTAGTTTAGGCTTTGGTGCCATTGTTACATATGCGTCATTCATAAAGAAAGATCAGGATATTGCTCTATCAGGGCTCACTTCAGCATCTATAAATGAACTTGTAGAAGTTGTATTCGGAGGTTCAATTGTTATACCGGCAGCAGTTGCATTTTTAGGTATATCAGGGGCTGTCTTAATTGCTCAGTCTGGCGCGTTCACTATTGGCTTTATAGCTATGCCAGTTATTTTTGACGGAATAATTTATGGTAATCTTGTAGGTTTCTTATGGTTCTTTTTGTTGTTTATTGCTGGGTTAACGTCATCAATAGGAATATTACAACCAGTAATAACTTTTGTGGTTGAGGAGTTTAACTATAGTCAAAGAAGAGCTTCACTGATTGTAGTGTTAACCATATTCTTTCTTTCGCAAGCTGTAATCTTTCTACCGGAATTCCTGGATGAATTCGACTTCTGGGCTGGTACAATTTTTCTAATTATTTTAGCCTTAGTTGAGATTGTAATATTTATTTTTTATATTGCACCAAGAAATCCAATAGACGAGATAAATCGTGGAGGTTTAATCAGGATTCCCCAACTCTTTAATAAAATATTTAAAATATATTTACCATTGCTTTTAGTTGCCTTGTTTGTTTCGTGGTTAATACAAGATATAAATAGCTCTAACTCCATAATATTTAAAAAAAGTTTGTGGTCATACCTATCGAAGGCTGTTTTAATAAGTCTTTTTGTCTTCTTGATTGCAATTGTTTACAAGAAGGTTTATAAAAAATGAATATAGATGCATTAATTTTTTTATCAGTCGCTTGGTCCTTAATATTTCTTTTAGTGGTAATTTGTATTCTAAAGCTTAATAAGTGATATCAATTTTTTTTCTTAATTCTATAAAATCTGACACTTGATGGAGTAGGCCTCCAATTAATAGAGTTGATGCTAAGATAGTAGCAGTCTCGTACCCTATTAAAGATACAAGAATCATACCAGGGGAAAAAAATTCTCTTTTTAACAAAAATCTAAACTTTGTCATTATACGATAGGTGAAAGATCTATCTTTTAAAGGAACGATTTTATCAACTTCACTAGGGTAATAGGCAAGACTCCCATTCTGGGTTCTTCTTAGCATAAAAAACAAGATTGTAATTAGAAATATTAAGTACAAAAGTATGTTTAATATGGATAATTGTTTATAGATAATATTGTCGACAGTAAAAGGAAAAAATTTTGGATTATTCATACAAATACTAATACCTAAGAACATTGAAAAGTATGAAAGTTGATCTAAAGCAGTATCGAACCATTGACCAAACTTAGATTCTCTCAGTTTTATTCTTGCAACTTCACCGTCACATCTATCCAATATCGTGGCGGATTGAAGTATT
>Ga0066606_10002055_pt1 | contig 11994 bp, 10 predicted proteins | sample SaaInlV_DNA_100m_FD_60386 | JGI IMG/M metagenome (GOLD analysis project Ga0066606, IMG submission 60386) | Marine microbial communities from expanding oxygen minimum zones in the Saanich Inlet - SI075_LV_DNA_100m | ecosystem: Environmental > Aquatic > Marine > Unclassified | place: British... | reverse complement strand
TGTAAAATTAAAATAAATATTTCATCAAATCCAATGATTTATCTCTATTTTTCTATTATTTTAGGTTAGAATATACGGTTATTTATAGCTGGTTAATTATCAACCTGTTAACTCAGCCATCACAGCGTGTTTTGCTAACATATCAATACCTTACAACCCAGCTGCGGCTTAATTTAAGGTTGCAGTAGATGATAGCTATGCAAAAAAAGATTTTAATATTCATTTTCAGAGTACAGACATGACAGACTTATCGCTATACAGAAACATTGGTATTTTCGCGCACGTAGATGCCGGAAAAACAACAACCACGGAAAGAATTCTAAAACTGACCGGAAAAATCCACAAGATCGGTGAGGTACATGATGGTGCAGCGACAACAGACTTCATGGACCAAGAACAAGAACGTGGTATTACTATCCAGTCCGCTGCAACAACTTGCACCTGGAATGATCACCGATTAAATATCATTGACACACCCGGTCACGTTGACTTCACAATCGAAGTATATCGCTCACTTAAAGTTCTTGACGGCGGTGTGGGTGTCTTCTGTGGCTCAGGCGGTGTTGAGCCTCAATCCGAAACAAACTGGCGTTATGCGAATGATTCTGAAGTTTCTCGAATTATTCTCGTTAACAAGCTTGACCGCTTAGGGGCGGATTTCTATCGTGTGGTAAAACAGATTGAAGATGTTCTGGGCGCCAACCCTCTGGTCATGGTTTTACCGATCGGTACTGAAGATGACTTTGTTGGGGTTGTTGACCTGCTCACGCGTAAATCGTGGGTTTGGGATAACTCCGGTGACCCGACTAAATACACCATTGAAGACGTTCCAGCTGACATGGTGGATCAAGTTGAAGAGTGGCGTGAAAAACTCATCGAAACCGCCGTTGAACAAGACGATGATGCGATGGAAAAATACTTAGATGGCGAAGAACCTTCACTGGAAACGCTCAAAGCTTGTATTCGTAAAGGCACCACAAATCTTGCCTTCTTCCCAACGTATTGTGGCTCCGCCTTTAAAAACAAAGGCATCCAACTCGTCCTGAATGCCGTTGTGGACTACCTTCCTAGCCCAACAGAAGTTAAACCACAACCTGAAGTTGATTTAGAGGGCGTTGAAACCGGCGAACACGCCATCGTGGATATTGACAAACCACTGCGCGCACTGGCTTTTAAAATCATGGATGACCGCTACGGCGCACTGACTTTCATTCGGATTTATTCCGGAAAAATAGACAAAGGCGACACTGTTCTTAATAGCTTTACCGGCAAAACTGAACGCATCGGTCGACTCGTTGAAATGCATGCCGATGAACGTATCGAACTCAATAGCGCCCAAGCCGGTGACATTATCGCGGTTGTAGGCATGAAAAATGTTAAAACCGGTCACACCTTATGCTGCACTAAAAACCCGGCAACACTGGAACCTATGGTTTTCCCAGACCCCGTTATTTCTATTGCTGTGTCCCCTAAAGACAAAGCCGGTTCTGAAAAAATGGGTATTGCTATCGGTAAAATGATCGCTGAAGACCCTTCTTTCCGTGTTGAAACCGACGAAGACAGCGGCGAAACCATCTTAAAAGGTATGGGTGAACTACATTTAGACATCAAAGTTGATATCTTAAAGCGTACCCACGGCATTGATGTTGAAGTTGGAAAGCCGCAGGTTGCCTACCGCGAAACCATCACCAAAAAAATCGAAGACAGCTACACCCATAAGAAGCAATCAGGTGGTTCTGGTCAGTTCGGTAAAATTGACTACACTCTTGAGCCTGCAGAGCCTGGCGAAGGTTTTGTCTTTGAATCTAAAGTAACCGGTGGTAATGTTCCTAGAGAATTCTGGCCAGCCATTGAGAAAGGCTTTAAAAACAGCATGGGTGTTGGCGTTATGGCTGGATTCCCTTGCCTTGATGTCAAAGTGACCTTATATGACGGTGGCTTTCATGCCGTTGACTCATCTGCCGTTGCCTTTGAAATTGCAGCTAGAGCGGCTTACCGCCAATCTATCCCTAAAGCGGGTCCACAACTGATCGAACCGATCATGAAAGTAGATGTCTTTACGCCCGATGATCACGTCGGTGACGTTATTGGTGACTTGAACCGTCGACGCGGCATGATTCAAGGACAAGACTCAGGCGTCAGTGGTGTCCGCGTTAAAGCTCAAGCACCGTTAAGTGAAATGTTTGGCTACATTGGCGACCTTAGAACCATGACTTCCGGTCGCGGCCAGTTTTCAATGGAATTCTCACATTACTCGCCATGCCCAAAAAATGTGGCAGAAGATGTGATTAAAGAAGTCAAAGAACGCCAAGAAAAAAGTTAAGTTAGCTATTTTTAGTTAAACCTAACACCCAAAAAAAGGGTGGCTGATTTCAGCCACCCTTTTTTTATAACCGGTATTTTAACTAGCAAAGACAGATAGCCGAGAGCAATTACCCCGTTAGCGTCTCTAACGTTGCTATCAACGCCAATGCCTGCTGATCATCATGACCACAGACATCAACAACCGCATTAAAATCACTACAGACCGCAGGGCGCTCAGGCGTACCAAATAGCTTACACTGATTATTCTCTGTCAATTGAAAACACCGAATCCCGGCCGGTTTACCGTCTGGCATCCCTAGAATAGGTGAGCTAATAGACGGGGCAATACAACACGCACCACAACCCACCCGACACTCCACACTAAGCCCCTAAAATGACATTAAATCCTGACATTAAAGCATTAATTCCTGACCGGGCAATCGGCTTAACCGGTAAAGTTAACTGCCCTAGAGAAAGCCCTTTTTCCATTAACGATTCCGTTTCAACCCACAGATCATCAATATCATAAAGCGCCAACGCATCAAAAATAGCGACGGTTTCTTTATGCAGGTACTGCTGGGCTGTTTGCCCGCGTAACAACTGAAAAACGCCCTCATCCAAAAACAATAAGCTCACCGAACGGTCAAAAGCGGCCATCGTTAAAATAACATCGAGCTGTTCTTGAACATGAATACTACCATGCGGGGGGTGGCTCATAACAACCAAGTATCTCTTCATGACCCAGGAAAAACAATAAATCGATCGGCGTTAATAGTCGCCTCAACCAACTGACCCAGCCCAGAAATACGAAAACCGGGAGCCAAATCCTGATCGGCCCTGTTTTGACGCTTTGACTCTTCTAAAGACAACAGCCCACGTCGCTGCGCGGCAGAAATACAAATAACTAAATCAATATTGTTTTGCAGGGCTAACTGACGCCAACGATGGGTAAATTGACGCTCATCACCGGGCGGCATTTGTGCCGCTAAACCATGATAAATACCATCAAAATAGAAAAATATTTGTAAAACAGTATGGCCTGCAGAAAGCGCTGCCACTACAAACTGATAAGCCATTTCGCCGGCAGGACCCGCATAGGGACTACCGTTAATCTGTACGGCAAATTTCATGCGCTAGCGCCGCTCCGACTGTTTTAACAGCAACTTGCTCACAACTGAGAACCAAAAAATAGCTGAGAAATAGTGACCGCAACAGACTATACCAACAACAATCGAACATCCGTCAATAAGGCAACAATAGTCCGCATAAACCGCGCCGCATCAGCACCGTCAATAACCCGGTGATCATAAGACATATCTAAAGGCATCATAAGTCTAGGCTCAAATTCAGAACCATTCCAAACCGGTTTCATTTGCGAACGGGTCGCCCCTAAAATAGCCACCTCTGGCGCATTAACAATCGGGGTAAATGCCGTACCGCCAATGCCCCCTAAATTAGAGATCGTCATACAGCCGCCTTGCATTTCAGCAGGACGTAACTTCCCTTCTCTCGCTTTAGCACCCAACTCAAACATTTCAGCAGAAAGTTCAAACAGACTCTTTTTATCAACATCTTTTAGAACCGGTACGACCAATCCTTTAGGCGTATCAACCGCAATACCAATATTGTAATATTTCTTTAAAATCAAACGCTCACCATCAGGTGACAATGAACTGTTAAACTGCGGGTATTGTTTCAAAGCCGCCGCAACAGCCTTCAGCATAAAACCTAAACCCGTTACTTTTAAGCCCTCTTTCTCGGCACTCCCTTTCAGGGACTTTCTAAAGATTTCCATCTCGGTAATATCAGCTTCATCATGATGCGTCACCATCGGCAAATTGAGCCAAACACGCGATAAATTAACACCGGTAAGACGCTTTATCTTACTTAATTTTTGCTCTTCAATTTCACCAAATTGACTGAAATCAACTGCCGGAATCGCAGGAATAGCCCCATTGCCCGGTACGGTCTTTACACTAGTGACCGGCACTGCAGTCATCACCTTTTTAACATGACGCGAAACGTCATCTTTCAGAATACGCCCTTTACGCCCACTGCCTTGCAAAATTAACGATAAATCAACACCCAACTCACGGGCAAAACGACGTACCGATGGGGTTGCATGAACCATACTTCCCCCACTAACGGCTGTACTTATTTCAGTTTTAGCAGCCACAGGTGTTGGCTGTGGTGCCTTCACCGGCTTGGCAACTGCCTCTGATGCCGGCGCGCTACTTTCCTCTAGCGCCGATTTCGACGGTGCACTCGCCTCACCAGTCATTAACGTCACAATCAAAGAACCTTCGGAAACACTATCGCCTACGGCCACTTTAACATCGACCACCGTGCCCGCGGCACTGGCGGGAAGATCCATGGTGGCTTTATCGCCTTCCATAACCACCAAGGTTTGTTCTAGTTCAATCACATCACCCGCATTAATCAATACCTCAATCACTTCGACATCGCTGGCACCGCCCAGATCGGGCACTTTGACTTCAATCAAATCATGCACAGTACCGGGCTGGTTCGGGACGGGCGCTTCTTTTTCCTCTACCGGCGCAGATGAGACAACTGCTTCTGCTACAACGGCAACCGCTTCCTCTTCAACCGCCGCCCCGACTTCAGCAGTTAACGTCACAATCAAAGACCCTTCAGAAACGCTATCGCCGACACTCACTTTAACCTCGACGACCGTGCCAGCGGCACTGGCAGGAAGATCCATGGTCGCTTTATCACCTTCCATAACCACCAACGTTTGCTCAAGCTCAATGACATCGCCAGGACCCACCAAAACCTCAATCACTTCGATATCGCTGGCACCGCCCAGATCAGGAACTTTTACTTCAATTAAATCAGTCATGTTATCAACAACTCCTTAACGTAAACGGGGTTCGTCGAGATCAGTGCCAATACCATACTTGGCAAGCGCCTCAGTCACTATATTTGCATTTATTTCACCTTGATCCATCAGGCTTTTTAATGCCGTTATGGTGATAAAAAAGCGATCGACTTCAAAGAAATGTCGCAATTTTTCACGGGTATCAGAACGACCAAAGCCATCCGTGCCCAAAACGGTATACGATGCGGAAACATACGGGGTAATTTGTTCGGCAAAAGAACGCATATAATCCGTTGAGGCAACAACCGGACCCGCCCTGCCTTCCAAGCATTGCGCGACATGCGAGCGACGTTTATCTTGTTGTGGGTGCAACCGGTTCCAACGCTCACAACTGTATGCCTCACGGGCTAATTCGGTAAAACTTGGGCAACTCCAAAGATCTGACTCAACGCCCCAGTCATTTCTTAATAACTCGGCAGCAGCTACAATTTCAAGAAAAATAACCCCTGACCCTAACAGTTGTACCCGAGGCTCCCGGCTTTCTTCACCCGCTTTAAACAAATACATTCCTTTGATGATATCCGCCTCTGCGCCCTCTGGTATAGCTGGGTGCAGATGATTTTCATTCATGGCAGTAATATAATAAAAGACATCTTCCTGATCTTCATACATCCGGCGCAGACCGTCTTGAATAATAACGGCCATTTCATAGCTAAAGGTCGGATCATATGAAATACAATTAGGAACAGTAGCAGAGATAAGATGACTATGGCCATCACCGTGCTGCAACCCTTCCCCATTAAGCGTTGTTCGTCCGGCTGTTCCACCGACTAAGAAACCACGGCAACGCTGGTCGGCCGCCGCCCAAATTAAATCACCCACGCGTTGAAAGCCAAACATCGAATAAAAAATGTAAAAAGGAATCATCGGTACGCCATGGGTCGAATAAGCACTCCCCGCGGCAATCCAATCACTCATACCACCGGCTTCATTAATACCTTCTTGCAATACCTGACCTGATTTATCTTCCTTATAAAACATCAACTGCCCAGCATCTTGCGGCGTGTATAGCTGTCCGACTTGCGACCAGATTCCCAACTGACGAAACATCCCTTCCATACCAAAAGTCCGCGATTCATCTGGGACAATCGGAACAACCCGGCGACCAATTGTTTTATTCCTAATAAGAATATTAAGAATTCTAACAAACGCCATGGTTGTTGAAATCTCACTCTTTTCACCGGTACCTTTTAAAACAGCGTCAAAGTCACTGAGTTGTGGGATTGTTAAGGACTCAGCCTTTTCACGACGCGCGGGCAAATACCCGCCCAACGACTCACGATGCCCACGCATATAGTCCAATTCTTTTGAATTATCTGCAAATTTCAAATAAGGTAATTGCTCAATGTCCTCATCTGATAACGGCAATTCAAAACGATCCCTGAAGTGTTTCAAAGAATCAAGACTCATCTTCTTTTGCTGGTGAGAAATATTTTGCGCCTCACCCGAGTCACCCATCCCGTAACCTTTAACGGTTTTACTCAAAATAACCGTCGGTTGACCACTGTGATTAACAGCCGCATGATAGGCCGCATAAACCTTAAAAACGTCATGCCCGCCTCGGTTTAATTCCCAAATATCACGGTCTGAAAAATCAGCAACCATCGCGGCTAATTCAGGCGTATTAAAGAAATGCTCACGCACATAAGCGCCATCTTTAGACTTAAAAGTCTGATAATCGCCATCAACGCAATCCATCATACGTTTGGCTAATAACCCTTCGGTATCGCGTTGCAGCAGCGCATCCCAACGATCGCCCCAAACCAACTTGATAACATTCCAACCCGCACCACGAAAAGAACTCTCTAACTCCTGAATAATTTTACCGTTACCACGCACAGGACCGTCGAGGCGTTGTAAATTACAATTAATCACAAAAATCAAATTATCTAATTTTTCACGACCCGCCATTCCAATAGCGCCCAGAGATTCTGGCTCGTCCGTTTCACCGTCCCCTAAAAAAGCCCACACTTTACGGTTGTGGGTCTTAGCAAAACCACGGTCTTCCATATAACGCATAAAACGCGCTTGATAAATAGCCATAATGGGTCCTAAGCCCATTGAAACCGTCGGAAACTGCCAGAAATCAGGCATTAACCAAGGGTGCGGGTAAGACGATAAACCATCCCCGTCGACTTCTTGACGAAAACTATCCATTTGCGCTTCCGTTAATCGGCCTAACATAAAGGCTCTTGAATAACTCCCAGGCGCCGAATGACCTTGCACAAAGATCATGTCACCGCCATGACCTTCTGACGGCGCCCGCCAAAAATGGTTGTAACCCACATCATAAAGGGTTGCTGCCGAAGCAAAACTTGATATATGCCCCCCGACATTAGTACTTTTATTCGCTCTAAGCACCATGACCATCGCATTCCAACGTACATAAGAACGAATTCTTCGCTCTAACTCCGAATCACCTGGAAATTTAGCCTGTTGGGAAACAGGTATCGTATTCACATAAGCCGTATTGGCACTAAAAGGGATGTCCCAGCCGGAATGCCGCGTCACCTCAACTAATTGTTCAATCAAAAAGTGCGCCCGTTCATGGCCTTCTTTTTCTAAAACGACCTTCAGTGAGTCGATCCACTCTTGGGTTTCAATAGGATCAACATCACCCTCATTAAAACTTTGCTTATTCATCTGATCATTCATCTAGCGCCCTTCCTAAAAGACTTAAATAACTTAGATTAACGTCGTTAATCTGCATCTTACTTAACAAAAACTGTGCCATTATATTACATCCTCAGCCTACGAGTAAGTCAATTATGCACCAAGTGCATAACCAACACGGTTGTCATAGGTAATTAGTTATCAGCCAGACCCTTTAGCAGAACCGCACCCCTATTTGCGCTCCCCAGTCAGTTGCTTTAGACTTCCCAGAACTAACCGCAACATTTAAACTGAGGAACTGGCTATGGCAAATTACCAAAAATATATTTGTACCGTTTGTGACCATATCTACGATGAAGCACTCGGCGATCCTGACACCAACATTGCCCCGGGTACTTTATGGGCAGACATCCCCGAAGACTGGACCTGTCCTGACTGCGGTGTCGATAAAAGCCTGTTTGAACTAATGCCTTAATCGCCGTTATGTTTTGTCCAAACACAATGTAAGTAACTGCCATAGCACTGCTCTAAAAACAGCCCACTCACTGAATGCAAAAACTTAGCATCTTATCAGCCTGCTTTGCTATTTTTTTGTGTTTGGTCTCTAACCGTCTTATTGCTGAAGTAAGCGACGATATTGAACTCCCCGATATTAGCGACTCTACCGGCACTTTCATTTCCCCACGCGAAGAAAAAGAACTGGGTAATGCCTTTTTCCGCAATATACACCGACAATTGACGATTAATCAGGACCTTGAGGTCCAATCTTATATTCAATCAATAGGCCATAAACTCGCCGCCCACGCCGACCCACAACAAAGCCCTTTTCATTTTTTTGTGGTCATTGATAAAAACTTAAATGCTTTTGCCGGACCCGGCGGCTATATTGGCATTAATTCCGGCCTCATACTGGCAACGGAGTCTGAAAGTGAACTGGCCTCAGTTATTTCACATGAAATCGCTCACGTCACGCAACGCCACCTTTACCGCGCCTTTGAAGCGGCCAGCCAATTATCACTCCCGACCGCTGCCGCTACTCTGGCCGCCATCCTGATTGGTTCCCAATCGCCTGAACTGGGTCAAGCCGCCCTTTTAGCCGTGCAAGCCAATTCAATGCAGCAACGTATTAACTTTACCCGCTCAAATGAACAAGAAGCTGACCGTGTCGGCATGCAAACGCTGGTTAAAGCAGACTTTGACCCCAACGGAATGCCTACTTTTTTTGAGCGTCTCCAACAAAACAGCCGCTATTATGGTCAAGCTGTTCCAGAATTTCTACGCACCCATCCGGTCACTGCGTCCCGTATTTCCGACACCCGAAATCGTGCTGAAAAACAACCCTATCGCCACTACCCCGATTCGTTTGCTTACCGCATCATCCGAACCAAATTGCAGGTCTTAGGCTCAAAAAACCTCGACGCGACCCGCCGTTATTTTCTAACCTTAACCGAGCAAGGAACACCCGAGCAACGTGCCATTGCCAACTACGGCCTAGGCTGGGTCGCGCTGAAGCAACAACACTTCAAGGAAGCGCAAAAAATCTTTAGCAAACTACAGAAGACGCTGCCCGAAAAACCCACCCTACACATTGCGTTAGCTGAAACTGCCACCGAGTCACGTCACTACCCTGAGGCGTTGGCCATACTCAAAAAAGCACGCCAACGCTTCCCTAACTATACGCCTTTATCGACCCTGTACCTTTCCACTCTCATTAAAACGGGGCAAGCACAACAAGCACGCCAAGAAATACTGCCACTCATTCACTCCGACAGACAAAACCCAAAAATCTACCACTTATTAGCCCAAGCCTACGGCAAACTCCAACAACCTATAGAGTCTTACCGTTATCTTGCTGAATATTATTATTTAACCGGACGTACCGAGAAAGCCATAGAACATATTAAAACCGCCAAAAATTTCACCGGTATTAATTTTTATCAGCACGCTATTTTAGATCAACGACTGGCCTTTTTTATAGAAGAAGAGAGAATTCTCAAACTCGGCCGTTAATAACGCATACTTTAATAATAATTATTTCTTGTTATTGCATTAATGGTTATTATAATAATTTTATATTCTTACCCATACTAACAAGGACAATATAATGCCTGATTATGATAATCTTTCAGAAGAAGAATTAGAATCTGTTATTGCCCAAGCACAACAAACCCTTATTGAAAAGAAAAACAATAAACGTAAAGAGGTCATCGCTGAAATCAAATCACTCGCAGCATCGATTAATCTGTCAATAGAAATTAAAGGCGATGCCAAAAAAAATCCCACTAAAAATTCTAAAATTGCTGCTAAATACCACAACCCTGAAGACCCGAGTCAAACCTGGTCAGGACGCGGGTTAACACCGAAATGGATGCAAGCTTTAATCGCCGGCGGTTATAATAAAAGGGATTTAGAAATATAACCCCTTATTACTCACACCCAATACCTTAGGCTAATTTAGGATGCCGCAGCCTAAAAAATAGATATTGGCATTAATAACTGACTTTAATGCCAATAAATGCTTCTCGAGGTGTTCCCGGAGCAACAAAACGGCGATTGCTATAATTATCGCCTAATACCTCATCGGTATCGGTATCGGTATCGGTATCGGTATCGGTATCGGCAAAGGTACCAAAAGTTTTATATTTTCGACCCAAAATATTATTAACTTTACCAAACAATTCAATATTATCAGTCAGTCTATATTTTGTTCTAAAATTAAATAACCAATAGCCTCCTAATCGGTCCATAATATTAGATTCATCGCCGCGATAGAATTGGTCTCCGCTGTATTGCCCATCCAAGGTTAAATCCCACTACGTCCATAAACGCACACCCAAACTTGCCTTAAATATATGTTCCGGCATACCGGTCATTCGATCACCCGGGTTAACCGAAACGCTACCTAAATCCTCACCCCCGACTCTAGGATCATGAATCGTATAACTGTCTAAATATTGCGCTCTCAGGTAGCTATAATTTACCGTTAAAGCCCAGTCATCCAGCGTACTGAACAAGCTTCGATATTCGATCCGGTCTCAACACCATAACGCCGCGTTTGACCAATATTTTTAAAATAGCCTTCAGTGGTACTGTCTCCATCAGCAATAAATTGAATATCACCATGATTGATCGCATAGAAATAACCCAAATTTCAAGCCCATATAGCAACACAACGAAAAGGCCATCGCTAGGCCAGTTCTATAGCTGGAGAAAACCATAACCTATAAAACAGACCTGAGCCGAGGAAGCGCGAACCATTCCATGTTGATATTCCTTAAATGCTGATCTGTAATCATTAATCACCTAATCAACATTCATCCAACCCACTAATAACTTAGCTTAACACCGATGAAAGCTTCCCTAGGCGCACCTGGAGAAACAAATCGACGATTATCGTAATCATCGCCCAAAACCTCATCCGCATCAGCAAAAGCCCCAAAGGTCTTATATTCTCGACCAAAAATATTGTTTACCTTACCAAAGAGAGAAATATTATCTGTGATTTGATATTTAGATCTAAAATTAAATATCCAATAGCCACCTAAACGATCCATAACATTAGCTTCATCCCCGCGATAGCGTTGATCCCCACTGTATTGAGCGTCGATATCTAAATCCCAATCGCTTAATAACGTCACACCTAGATTAGCTTTTAACATATGCTCAGGCATTCCCGTCATACGATCACCCCGTTCCACGGTAACCTTCCCAAGCGTCTCACCTGATACTCTTGGATCATGAATACTGTAGCTATCTAAATATTGCGCCCTGAGATAGGTGTAATTTGCTGAAAAACGCCAATCATCCATTGAGCTAAATAAACTCTGATACTGAATACGTGACCCAGCCTCAACTCCATAACGACGGGTCTGACCAATATTTTTAAAATATCCTTCTGTGGTACTGTCGCCTTCCACAATAAATTGAATATCATCATGATTGGCTGCATGAAAATAACCTAAATTCCAATCAATAGCCCCTTTACTGTCTCCAATATCAAAGGCACCACGAACCCCACCTTCCCAAGTCTTGGTTACCACTTGATCTAAAGGAGGATCAGCAACAAAACCGTTTGGTAATTTACAAGGATCATTTTCATCAGCACAAGTCAGCTCACTGGGTGTAGGGGCTCTCGATGACTCAGAATAACTACCGTACAAAGTTGCATTAGGATGGGC
>Ga0066606_10002020_pt1 | contig 12120 bp, 15 predicted proteins | sample SaaInlV_DNA_100m_FD_60386 | JGI IMG/M metagenome (GOLD analysis project Ga0066606, IMG submission 60386) | Marine microbial communities from expanding oxygen minimum zones in the Saanich Inlet - SI075_LV_DNA_100m | ecosystem: Environmental > Aquatic > Marine > Unclassified | place: British... | reverse complement strand
TGGGCTGTCGCCAAGCGGTAAGGCAACGGGTTTTGATCCCGTCATGCGCAGGTTCAAATCCTGCCAGCCCAGCCATTTTACTTCGTCTTTTTCCTTTGTACTGCGTTGGACTTATCCCTCGTTCGGTCATATAGTGACATCTATATTCCCTCACTCACTCTGTCGTCCGCCTTATACAAAGAAAAAATACTCGTAAAATCCGACGATAGCATCTATACTTATTAAGTAACAAAACCAAAGATGGGTATTATATGAAATTAATTAAATTTGTTTTTAAAATACTAGTTATTTTATTTGTGATAGTGGTGCTAATCGGGATATTTACTGACGATGAAGGGATTGTGACAAAAGAGCCTACAACTAAAGAAAATGTTGTTTCGACTTCTATTAGCTGTACAGAATATGGAAATGTCAGCAACTGCTCTATAAATGAACTTATGGAGTTAAACCTTAAATTAAGTAAAAAAGTAGTTAACTGCAAAGAGAGCTACGGAGTGGCAGACTACAAAAACAAATGCAAGTCAACCGTAGAGCTTTCAAATTTAGCCTCAAAAAAAATGACCTTTCTCATGAATGAGATTGCCAAAATTCCAGAGGATGACGCAATTAAAAAAGATTACATCAGTATTAAATATGGAGAGTGGTAAGAGAAGTAAACTAAAACACCACTCATCAAATTAAAGAAATCTAAGCGACACCTTTTTTATCAGACTGTTAACTATATCCACCATGGAGATAAAATGAAAAATTCTTTACTATTACTAATTTTAATTTTTCCAATCAGCACTCTTTCAGAATTCATTCACCCTATGGATTTTGATGGCTCTGAGCTTCAAAAAGAGGCAATAATCAAAACCATTAAGGATCGAGTAAAAAAAGATTATTGCGAAAGTGGCTTAGACATGTGCCAAGCAACAACACTTCGAATGATGGAACAGGAAAACTTAAACTCTTTCAAAAAAGCCACTAAGGCGAAAAATAGACTAATAATGGATCGTGTAATAGCCGATTACTGCAACAGTGTATTAGATATGTGTAATTATTCAACCATTTGGATGATGTATCAAGAAAACCTTAAAGCAAGTCAAAAGTCACTTTCTTGGTAGGCCTGTATAAAAAAGAACCGCCACCCTTCTACTATTCACAACAAGAGAAAAAAATATGAAAGTACTGGGCAACATCTTATGGCACATCCCCTTCTTAGGCTTTGTTAGCGCAATATGCGTATATATACTGGGGGTTGTTTTAACTATAACGGTAATAGCAGCGCCTATTGGCGTAGGACTTATGGAATTTGGAAAATTTTTGTTTTGGCCATTCGGCAATGCAATGATTAGTAAAAAAGAGCTCAATGTAGAGCAAAACCCCGTATGGAAAACATATTCAACAATTGTCATGGTATTGTATTTTCCTTTTGGATTGATTCTTGCTATTTTTGGCGCATTTCAAGTAGTCGGCTTATTTATAAGTATTATTGGAATACCGGCCGCATTGGTTGTGGCAAAATCTTTGGGAACATACTTAAACCCAGTAAATAAAAAATGTGTACATTCCGCAGTTTCTGATGAGCTGGAAAGAAGAAAAGCACAAAAAGTAATTGATAATGCAAATTTAAAGTGATATCTAAGTTAATTAAAATACCATCCTTTTATTTTTGATACTTTTTATAATTGTTAGGAAAAGTATCAAGTCCTCAAAGAGCAAATTGAAAATTTGTGGAAAATAATTTAAGAAAAAATTTAGCAAATTTTATGAATGCATCTTAAAGCACTAAAAACCTCAATCAGAAACCCATAAAAACAGCTGTTTTACGCTTAAAATGCCACTTTTTGCATGTTATAGGCCTTGCCTATAATACAAATCCAAAAATTTTGGAAATTTTAATAATTGTCAAAAAAAATCACAATATGATATACTCTGTATATATAATGTCGAAATGAAAACAATAAATTGGGATATTGAAAAAGCAGGAATTTTAAGAAATGACAACAGTCGGGGGAATGTAGGTTTTGAAGACTGTGTAATTGCAATAGAGGAAGGCAGAGTGTTGGACGATATACCTAATCCTAGCAAGCAATATCCCAATCAGCGCATGTTTGTTTTAGGAATTAATAATTATGCTTATATCGTGCCTTATGTTGAAACGGATGATGAGATTTTTTTAAAAACAGTTTTTCCAAGTAGAAAACATGCCGCAATTTATTTAACCGAGGGAAAGTGATGAACAATAATCCAAAAATAAAAAAATACATTGATGATGATGAAAAGCAACTGATCGAAGCGATCGAACGTCATGATTATCAAGTGGGCGATAGCGCTTTAACATCTGATCGATTACAAGAATTGCAAGCCTCTGCTCGCGCTAAGATGAATGAAGAACGTGCGCCAATTTCACTTAGAATACCAAAAACGGATTTATCTCGCTTAAAAACTAGGGCAATGAAAGAAGGCATTCCTTACCAAACTTTAATCAATTCAATTTTGCATAAGTCAGTTAATTAGCGCTAAAAACATAGACAAAGTATTTAACAGAATATAGTTTTCTATCGTAGTATAATTCAAACACTTTAATGGCTATTCTTAATACCTATGTCACTCGACAAAATTAAAATCTTTAGCGGTAACGCTAATCCTGAACTTTCTGGTGAAATTATTTCTCAACTTAATGTTGCTCAAGGCAAAGCCTTAGTTGGGCGATTTAGTGATGGCGAGTCTCAAGTTGAGATCTTAGAAAATGTGCGTGGTTGTGATGTGTTTATTATTCAACCGACTTGTGGGCCTTCACCGGCTGAAACACTGATGGAGCTTTTAGTCATCGTTGATGCACTTAAACGCTCGTCAGCGGCTCGTATTACAGCGGTTGTGCCTTACTTTGGTTATTCAAGACAAGATCGTCGTTCTCGTTTAACCCGTGTACCAATCACCGCAAAATTAGCCGCAAAAATGGTGGAAGCTTCTGGGGTTGATCGCATCTTAACGGTTGATTTACACGCAGACCAAATTCAAGGATTTTTCAATATTCCGATTGACAATATTTACGCACAACCAGTCTTGATTAGTGATATTTTGTCTAAGGGTTATGATGATGTTGTAGTTGTGTCTCCCGATGTAGGTGGTGTGGTACGTGCACGTGCTGCAGCAAAACGCATTAACGATGCAGACCTTGCCATTATTGATAAACGTCGCCCTGCACCAAACATGGTGAAAGTCATGAACGTGATTGGTGATGTTGAAGGTCGTACTTGTATCATTATTGATGATATGGTTGATACGGCTGGCACGCTGTGTCAAGCAGCAAACATCTTAAAAGAAAGAGGCGCCACCAAAGTGGTTGCTTATGCAACACACGCTGTTTTATCTGGCAATGCCATTGACAATATCAACAACTCTGAGCTCGATGAACTGGTTACCACCAATACTATTCCTTTATCTAAAGACGCAGCTAATTGCGACAAAATTAGACAATTGTCAATCGCGCCAACAATGGCAGAAGTGATTAAGCGTATTAGTGAAGAAGAATCTATCAGTACCATCTTTACTGATACTCAGTAAAAACAAGCATTTACAAAGCCCCTTTCAAGGCTCTAATTTTTAACCCATAATTTTGGGTTAATTTTGGGTATAATCCAGCCTTTGGCTGGTAAAAAACAAACACTGTAACCTATGAAATCTACAACTAAAGAACACAAGCAAGCACTACAAAAACTCATCATGGTCGGCAAGGACAAAGGTTACTTAACCTATGCCGAGCTTAACGATTTATTACCAAAAGACTTGCTCACGCAAGAACAGATTGAGCCCATTGTTACTATTCTAGAAGAATTAGACATTGTTGTTTCTGAGACCGTTCCTGATGCTGATACGCTGGTTGTTGAATCAGGCGCTAAGGCGCAATCTACTTCTGCAGAAGCGGCGGTGGCAGCATTAGCAGCACTTGACTCAGAGTTTGGTAGAACCACAGACCCAGTTAGAATGTACATGCGTGAAATGGGTGTGGTTGATTTATTAGAGCAATCAGATGAGGTTCGTATTGCTAAAGAAATCGAAGCAGGTGTATTTGAGATTATGCAAGCTATTACGCTCTACCCTGCTATTACCGGCTTCTTCTTCAAAGCACATACGCGTCTTGAAGAAGGAAAATGTAAGATGACTGATGTCATCATTGGTTACCAAGGCGATGCTGAAGATTTTGCTGCAAAAAAAGCCGCCTTTGATGCTGGTGAGTTTGACGATGATGAAGAATATGAAGACATGGAAGAAATGGAATACACTGGCCCAGATGAGGAAAAAGTGTACACCCGTTTTGAGACTATCTTAAAGTGCTCTGAAGGTTACCAAGCTGTTAACGAAAAACATGGCTTCCGTCATAAGAAAACCGTTGATGCTCGTGAGCAATTATCACTCGGATTATCTGATTTACGTCTTGCGCCAAAACTGGTTAGCACCATGATGGAAGTTATTTGTGACCGCGTTGCAATGATGAAAAAACAAGAAAAATCTATTCTAAATGCTTGTTTGTATGCTGGCATGGAAAGAGAACAATTCTTTAAATTATTCACTGATAATGAAACCAATTTTGATTGGCTAAAAGGCGCTAAATTAGATAAGAAATTAGCTGATGCATTAAAAGCGACTAAAGATGAAATTTACTATGCACAAAAAAATCTTCTTGAATACGAAGAAGAGATGCAACTCACAATACCAGAGCTAAAAGCACTAAACAAACTCTATCGTCGTGGTGATCGTCGCGCTAAAATAGCCAAATCTCAAATGATTGAGGCAAACTTACGCTTGGTTATCTCCATTGCTAAAAAATACGCTAACCGTGGCTTACAGTTCTTAGACTTGATCCAAGAAGGCAACGTAGGCTTAATGAAAGCGGTAGATAAGTTTGAATACCGTCGTGGTTATAAGTTTTCAACTTATGCAACTTGGTGGATCCGTCAGGCTATCACTCGCTCAATTGCTGACCAAGCGCGTACTATTCGTATTCCAGTACACATGATTGAAACCATTAACAAACTCAACCGTGTTCGTCGTCAACTACTACAAAAGTTTGGCCGTGAAGCCACACCTGAAGAATTGGCAGTAGAGATGGAATTACCAGAATACAAAATCATTAAGATTTTGAAAATTGCCAAAGAACCTTTATCAATGGAAACACCGGTAGGTGACGATGAAGACTCAAACATTGGTGACTTTATTGAAGACACTAACTTGTCTTCTCCAGTGGAAATTACAACCAGAGAAAGCTTAAAAGAAACAACAGGCGATCTACTGTCTAACCTTTCACCTCGTGAAGCAAAAGTACTAAAAATGCGTTTTGGTATTGACATGAATACCGATCACACACTTGAAGAAGTGGGTCGTCAATTTGATGTAACTCGTGAGCGTATTCGTCAAATCGAAGCAAAAGCATTGCGTAAATTAAGACACCCGTCTCGTGCGCACAAATTGCAAAGCTTCCTAGAGTAAAACCTTTACGGGCCTATAGCTCAGCTGGTTAGAGCAATCGACTCATAATCGATTGGTCCTTGGTTCAAGTCCAAGTAGGCCCACCATATTACTGCTTATTTTTCCTTTCTAGCTGCGTTAGATTAAGCAAAACACTCAGTCACATAGTAATACCTATGTTCCATCGTGTTTTTCTTAATCTGCCTTGTAGAAAGAAAAAATACTTGCAATACTACCACCTTCTCTTATTCCTACGCCCGCCTACTAAAAAAGGAAAATGTTTGTAATTTGTTTAATCTGCCTTGTGAAAAGAAAAAGACTTATCATTTACCGAGCTATCTATTGATAGGAAAAAGGTATGATAGTTTTATATGTTTGATTCACTAATAACTCCATTAACCACGCTAACAACTGAAGTTGGCGAAGTCATCATGTCTTTTTATAAAAGTGACATGAGTGTTGAAGTAAAGTCCGATCAAACGCCACTCACTGTTGTTGACCAAACTGCGCATCAATTGATTGTTAAAGGTTTACAAAGCCTCACACCTGGCACACCTATTCTTTCAGAAGAGTCTGATGAGATTTCATTTGATGAACGCTCAACATGGTCAGAATACTGGCTAATTGACCCACTTGATGGCACGCGGGATTTTCTAGAACACACGGGTGAATTTTGTATTTGTATTGCTTATATCAAAGACAACACGCCTATATTTGGCATGATTTATGCGCCATTAGACAAAACCCATTATTACACACTCAATGGACAGACCTTTAAGCGCCAAGATGGCATCGATACTACCTTAAAAACCAATATGCCATCAAGCCCGCTACAAGTGGTGATTGGCCATCATTCCTTTCATAACGAGCAACTAACAAGCCACCTTAACCAACAAGCTGATTATGAAATTAGTCGTTTGGGCAGTGCACTAAAGTTTTGTCAAATTGCACAAGGTCGTTATGATTACTATCCAAGATTTGGCCCTTGCTCTGAATGGGATACGGCAGCTGGTGTTTGCATCTTACAAAATGCGGGAGGGTCTGTGGTTGATGAAAATGGGCAAGCACTTAAGTACAACACTAAAGATGATTTATTATCACCCGTATTTTTCGCTTCAGGAAAACCTTAACGACAAATCAATGGCTTGAATGTTTTTGGTTATACTACCAATCGAAATATAATCCACACCGGTATTGGCTGTTGCAACAATGTTATGCACACCAATATTGCCAGAGGCTTCTAATGGTAATTTACCCTTAGCCAGCACAACCGCCTCGGCCAGGTCATCTATCGAAAAATTATCACAAAGCGCTCGGGTAATACCATCAAGCACTAACGCTTGCTGTAATTGATCTAAGTTTTCAACTTCAACAATCAATGGTAAATCTGGGTACTTTTCAATCGCTGATTGAACAGCTTGCTTGATTGATCCGGCGGCAATAATATGATTTTCTTTAAGCATGACACAATCATACAAACCCAGCCGATGATTAACACCGCCACCGCATTTAACCGCTTGTTTTTGCGCCAAACGCAATCCAGGAATGGTTTTTCTAGTATCTAATAACTGCGTTTTAGTGTGTGATATTTTCTCAACTAGAGTTTGTGTTTGTGTTGCTACCGCACTCAGTGTTTGCAAAAAATTTAACGCTACTCGTTCTGCCGATACAATAGAACTAGCCAAACCACTTAATGTACATAATGTTTGATTTTCTACCGCTTGATCACCATCAGCAATTTGCCAGTTAATTTGAATAGAATCATCGGTGAGTGAGAAGGCCTGCTGTGCATAATCAATACCACAGATAATGGCAGATTCTCTGGCAACAATACTTGCGCTCACTTGAGTATCTGGCAACAAGCTAGCTGAAACATCACCTGATCCAATGTCCTCGTTCAATGCTTGCTGTACAACGTTTAAGCTATCTTTACTCATTAACCAAATCCATAATCGCTTTTACTGCTTGATCATCATTGTCGTGTTTGAGTTGTGCGTGAATAGCATTAAACTCTTTAACCAAAGATTGATTATCTCTATTCAAAATATAGATTGCATGCTGGGCAATATTTTCACCGTTCGCATCTTTTTGAATCAGCTCTGGCACCAAGGCTTGGTTGGCGATCACATTGGGTAATGAAACGTACGGACTCTTAACCAATCGTGAAGCAATAAAATAACTCATTGCCGATAGCTTGTAAATCACCACCATTGGCACACCAATTAACGCCACTTCTAAGGTTGCTGTGCCCGACGCAACCAACACTAAGTCTGATTGCTCAATACGTTGGTGCGCATCACCCACTGATATACTCACACCCAAATTTTGAATTTGTTGCTCTGCCCATTCTCTCAAAGTATCGTTAGCCAAGACTAAATGAAAGCTTAACTCTTGGTCTTGCTCGGCCATTAATTGAGCTGCTGATAACATCTCTGGCAATAATCGCTTGACTTCGCCTTCACGCGAACCTGGCATTAGAGTAATATTTTTACCGGCTACATGATTTTTTCTTGGACTTAAGCTTTGGGCTAATGGATGACCAACAAACAATGCATTTTGCTGGTTCTTTTGATAAAAATCTACCTCAAATGGAAACACGCACAGCACCAAATCAGTCGATTGTTTGATTTTTTTGATACGGCTTTGGCGCCACGCCCACACAGAGGGCGAAATATAATGCACCGTTTTCACCCCTTGTTTTTTTAATTTTTTCTCAATGGCAAAATTAAAATCTGGCGCATCTACACCAATAAAAACATCTGGCTTGTTGGCTGAATAATAATCAACAATGGTTTTACGTAAGCGCAATAAAGAAGGCAGCTTTTTTAAAACCTCGCTAAATCCCATTACATTAACTAAGTTTTGATCCCAGCGCTGTATGCAACCAGCGGCAATCATTTTTTCGCCGGCTAAACCTTCTATCTGATGGTCGGTGTTTTGCGCTTTTAACGCTTGAACCAATTTAGAACCAATTAAGTCACCTGAAGTTTCAGCTGCACTTATGGCGATCTTCATTACTTTCTCGGTAGGATAATCTGCGGATCTTCGTCAAAAGCGCGGTAAATCACCATAATATTACCAATCACCTGAATCAGATGTGATTTTGACACCTCGACAATTTGGTTAATCATTTGTTGTTTTTCGTCTTTGCCGTCTGCTCGAACTTTAATCTTTAGTAGCTCATGCTTATTCATGGTTGTTTCAAGCTCAGCCAAAACTGACTCGCTCAAACCATGCTGGCCAATCATCACGACTGGTTTTAGGGCATGGCCCATTGATCTTAAAAATTTCTTCTGATTGTTGGTTAGTTTATTCATTAATTATGTGTTCTTTGTTAAATAAATCTTGGATGGTTTCTCGCTCTCGTACCAAATGATGCTGGTTGCCACTCACCATCACCTCGGCCACTCGTGGACGGGAATTATAATTTGAGCTCATGGTAAATCCATAAGCGCCTGCTGACATTAAAGCTAAATAATCGCCTTGCGATAGAGATAATTCTCTGCCTTTGGCTAGGAAATCACCGGTTTCACAAATTGGCCCTACTAAATCCCAGCTTGCCTGAGTGCCGTTAGAATTTTCGCTGATGGGTAATACCCGATGATAAGCATTATAAAAACTTGGGCGCAAAAGATCATTCATTGCGCCATCAACAATGGCGAATGAGTGCTCAGAATTTTTCTTTAAAAATTCAACTTTAGTGATAAACACACCTGCGTTTCCCACAATCGCTCTACCGGGTTCTAAAATTATTTCAATTTTCCCCACTTTAGCAATAACTGCGTCGATATAAGCCTGGATGTCAATGGTCTGTTCGTCGTCATAAACAATGCCAACACCACCACCCAAATCAAGGTGAGTAATGTCAATGCCGTTGTCATTTAACTGACCAACCAACGCTAGTACTTTATCAAGTGCATCCAAAAATGGAGAAACTTCAGTAATTTGTGATCCAATATGGCAATCCAAACCTTGCACATCCAAATACTCAGAATTTTGTGCATGTTGGTACAAGCCAATGGCGTCATCAATATCGACACCAAACTTATTTTCTTTTAAGCCGGTAGAGATATAAGGATGTGTTTTTGCATCAACATTGGGGTTCACACGAATAGAAATTGGCGCTTGTGTATTTAATGAGCGCGCCACTGATTCTATTCGGTCAAGTTCAGAAGCTGATTCCACATTAAAACAACGCACGCCCACTTCTAATGCTCGCTTGATCTCTTTCGCCGTTTTAGCCACGCCTGAAAATACACAACGACTGGCCTGGCCACCTGCTGCTAACACACGCTCTAATTCGCCTTGTGAAACAATGTCAAAACCTGCGCCAATTTTGGCCAGCACGTTAAGCACGGCCAAGTTTGAGTTGGCTTTTACTGCATAGCAAACCAAGTGAGGGTGATCACCAAAAGCCGTATCAAATTCACGCCAATTATTTTCAATATCACGACGTGAATATACATAAAGTGGCGAACCGTAAGTTGCCATCAAATCTGTTATTGCAACAGATTCAGCGTGTAATGTTTGATTTTGGTAAGAAAAGCTCAACGAAAATTAGGCCTGATGAACATCAACATAAACTGATGCTAACGCTTCAGCTTTTACTGGCTCCAATTCGCCCATTTGGCCGCAAGAAGATAAGCCAACAATGACTAAAATCAATGCTGATAATTTAATGATTGTATTCATATTGCCACCACAATTGTATAAAAATTAATCTTTATTTTACAGTAATTCCCTAAGCTGTTGCACGAACGCAGAACGCTCTATATTAAAGGCACCCAAGCTTTTTAAATGTGGGTTCTCAACTTGACAATCAATCAGTTGATAATCGGTATTTTTTAACAGATGCACTAAAGCTACTTTCGAGGCGTTACTTGCACAAGAGAACATCGACTCACCAAAAAATACTTTGCCAATTGCCACGCCATACAAACCACCTGCCAGTTGAGAATTCTCGTACACTTCAACAGAATGCGCATGACCTTGGTGATGTAACTGGATATAGGCTTGCACCATATCATTATCAATCCAGGTGCTATCTTGGTCTTTGCGCTTGATATTTTTGCACTGATAAATCACTTGCTCAAAACTTGTATTTGTGCGAACTTCGAAACGATTACTACGAAGCACCTTGTCTAAACTTTTTGAAACATGTAGCGTTTCTTTGGTGATCACCATTCTAGGGTTTGGACTATACCAAAGCACGGGTTCACCTTCACTATACCAAGGAAAAATACCTTGTTGATAAGCATCTAATAAGCGCTTGGTTGATAAATCACCACCAATGGCGATTAAGCCATTGGGCTCTTCTAACGCCAACTCAATATCAGGAAATGGAACAGTTGATGAATGAAGGATGAAGTCTTGCGGAATATCAATCACAGATTTTGTTTTCTGATAATTTCCTTAGCCATATAAAGCGCTGCAATGGTCCTAGCTTCGGTCAAATCTTCATTGTAAACCAGTGTTTCTAAGTCAGATAGTTTGTACTCTACCACTTCTAACGGTTCGGGCTCATCGCCCTCAGCACTGGCTTCATAAAGATCTTGTGCCAAAACAATATGGGTGAAATTCGATTGATAACCAGGCGCTAGTGTCATGGTTTTTATCAAATCAAGTTTTTTTGCGCCATAACCAATTTCTTCAATCAACTCACGATTAGCCGCATCAATTGGTGACTCGCCTTTATCGATCTTGCCTTTAGTCAGTGCCAACTCGTAACGATCAGTACCGCCAGAGTATTCATAAATCATTAATACTGTGTCATCGCCTAACATTGGGATCACCAATACTGCACCTTCTCCAGGTGGTTTTAAACGCTCATATTGGCGTTTTTCACCATTGGAAAATTCAATATCCATTGACTGAATATTAAAAAACCGAGTGGTTGCTATATTTTTTACATTGGATACAATTGGTTTTTTACGCATATTCAGGATTATAACATTAGGTATACTAAATCGTTCAACATAGATTAAGAGGGTGATCATGAAAAAACTAACACTACTATTTACACTAACGCTTTCAACATTGGCCAATGCCTGGATGATTGATGGTTTAGGCGAATACAAATTTGAGGCGCTTGACACACAAGTTCAGGTTATGCATGGCCCACTTGGCGAGCCTAACAAACAGAACCATGGCTTTATGAATAACCCTGGCATGATCATTGGTGCTGATGGTGTAATTGTGGTTGATCCAGGTGGCACTTACCAAGTCGGCCAACAAGTAATTGCAGAGATCAAAAAAATCACAGATAAACCAATTGTCGCTGCTTTTAATACGCATGTACATGGTGATCATTGGCTAGGTAACCAAGCGATTATGGAACAATACCCGAACGCCAAAATCTATGCCCACCCACAAATGATTGCCCAAGCCAAAGACGGTGAAGGCGACCTATGGGTTGGTGTAATGGATACTTCAACTGAAGGCTTATCTAAAGGCACCATTGCTGTTTATCCAACTGATGCAACCACGCATCTACAAGAAATCACCGTTGCTGGCGAAACCTTCAAAATTCATAACGACATTACTGGTGTTGCCCACACCAATACTGACATCATGATTGAGCATGTCGGTAGTAAAACACTCTTCTTAGGTGATAATGATCTCGTACATCGCTTTGGTCGATTCGATGGAACTTCTGATATGCATGGT
>Ga0066606_10002013_pt1 | contig 12145 bp, 11 predicted proteins | sample SaaInlV_DNA_100m_FD_60386 | JGI IMG/M metagenome (GOLD analysis project Ga0066606, IMG submission 60386) | Marine microbial communities from expanding oxygen minimum zones in the Saanich Inlet - SI075_LV_DNA_100m | ecosystem: Environmental > Aquatic > Marine > Unclassified | place: British... | reverse complement strand
TTCTGAATTAGAAAAAAATATAAAAAATAAAGATAAATCTTTAATAAAAGTTATTAGTTCATTAAAAAAATTTAGTTGGAAAAATATACCTATTAGTATTTCACATGGTGATTTAACTATGGAAAATATTTTAATAAATAAAAATGATTTAATTTTTATTGATTTATCAAAGAATTTTATAGACTCTTATTATTTGGATTTAAGCAAATTGTTATTTGACTTTATTTGTTGCTGGTCATTTAGATTTCATAATAATGGAAAAAGTAATATCGAATTAGATGCTTTAAAAAACAGATATATAAACTTTTTATTAGAGAATTTTGACCAAAATGAAATCAAAAACATTAAGATGTTAACTTTAATTGATTTCTTAAGAGTAATAAATTACACTAAAAACATCAATTTTTTATGTTTATTAAAAAACAATTTAAAAAAATTATATGACAACTTTGATAATCCCCTGCTCTGGTAAATCAACAAGATTTCCTAATATAAAACCTAAATGGCTGTTCACTCATCCTAATGGTAAATTAATGATTGAAAGAGCAATTGAAAACTTGTTACCAAATAAACAAATTAAAAAAAAAATAATCACTATTACAAAAGAAATTGATCAAAAATATAATGCAAAATTTATATTGAATCAAATATTTAAGGGAAAGGTTAAAGTTTTAGTATTAAACAAAAGCACAGATTCTGCTAGCCAGACAGTTTTTAACACTATCATCAATTTAAAAATTAAAGGTCAAATTTTAGTAAAGGATTGTGATAATTTTTTTAAAATTGATAAACAATTTAAAATACAAAAAAAAAATTTCGTTTTATACTGTGATGTTAAAAAAAATTCTGAAATACAAAATATTCATCAAAAAAGTTTTTTAATAACAAATGACAAAAACCAACTTATCAATATTGAAGAAAAAAAAATAGTCTCTGATAAGATTTGTGTGGGTCTTTATTCGTTTAAATCAACTAATGATTTCGTAAAACACTACAAAAATTGTAATAATAATATCTCGTTAAAGGAAACATATGTCAGTTATATTGTCAAAAGCATGATTACAGATAATCATTTATTTCTTGCCTCTGAAGCAATTGATTATGAAGATTACGGAACCTTTGCTGACTGGTTAAGAATTAGAAGGGACTATAGGACTTTTTTTGTTGATATTGACGGAGTTATTTTTTTGAATAAAGGTAAATATGGTAAAAAAAATTGGGATACTAAAGATGAAGTTATAAAAGATAATGTAAATATCTTAACGAAATTAAATAGTAAAACTACAGAAATAATCTTCACCAGTTCAAGACCAGGCACTTATAAAAAAAAACTAACATTAGAGTTAAGAAAAATAGGTTTTAGCAATTTTAAATTAATATTAGGTTTAAACCATGGTCAGAGAATTCTGATAAATGATTTTGCTATAAGCAACCCTAATCCATCAGCTGCTTCTTTAAATATTGCAAGGAACTCAAGTCAATTAAAGAATATGATTGAGTCATTATATTAATGAATAGAAAAATTGAATACGCATCATTTGAAGTCACTAGTTATTGTAATTTAAATTGCTCATTCTGCAATAGAGATGAGGTGATTAAAAATCCTAAACATATTTCTTTAGATTCGTGGAAAATTATTTTAAATAAATTAAAATCATACAATTTAAAAGAAGCTAAATTACAAGGACTTGGAGAACCATTTCTTCATCCTAATTTTTCAAAACTATGTAAAATGTATAAAGAAACATTTCCTTCAAGCAAAATAATTACTGCCACAAACTGCCAATACAAAATTACAGATAATTTTCGAGAAGCTTTAAAACATTTGGATATGCTTTATCTATCTATCGATGGTTATAAAGACAACTATGAAAAACATAGAAAACCAGCAAAGTGGGACAAGTTAATCGACTATTTAGAAAAATTACAAACAGTTAATAGACACAATTGTAAAATTGTTTGTAACTATGTAGTAAATAATGAAAATGTTTATGATATTCCAAAAATAGATGAGCTCTGTAAAAAATATAATATTGAAGAATTACGTTTAAATATTGCTCAAAATTGGTCAGAAGGTGAATCTATAATTGATGATAAAGAAACTGCAGGTTATAAAAAAGAAGAAATAGATTATCTAAAAAAAAATTATAGTAAAAATATTAAAGGTAAGGCTCCATGGACTTGGTCAGATTGTTTCTGGGTTGATGTAGGAATGTATATTACAGCTGAAGGCTATGTAAATATGTGTGCAATAAATACTGATCCAGCGCCACTAGGAAATATTTTTAAACAAGATTTAAATGAAATTTTTGATAATAAATATTATTTAGATGTTAAGAATGGATGTAAAACCGACAATCCAACAAAACATTGTAAAAATTGCTCTTATAGAGAGTTATCTCCTTTACTAAATAATTTGATTAATTAAGTCTAATAATGAGAATCTTTAATTTAAAATTTGACAATAAAAGTCAAGACTACTTCAAAAATCATGCTGGTAAAATTTTTAAAGAAGGTTTTTTTTCTAATCATACTTACGTCAAAAAATTTGAAGATAAGTTTAAACAATTTAATAATACAAAGTATTGCTTGGCTACATCCTCAGGTACCTCTGCTTTAGAGATCATTTTAAGATCTTATAACTTAAAAGAAAAAAATGTATTAATGAATGCTAATACTTTTATTGCAACAGCTCATGCAGCCGTAAATGCTGGTGCTAATATAATTCCTGTGGACATTGAAAATAAATATTTTTTAATGTGTCCCAATGACTTAAGAAAAAAAATTTCAAAAAAAACTGGTGCTGTAGTGATTGTTCATATTGGTGGGAGAATCACACCTTATATAGAAGAAATTAAAACTATTTGTAAAAAATATAATGTGCCTCTTATTGAGGATGCCGCACAAGCAGTTGGATCTAAATTTAAAAAAATAAATGCTGGCAACTTTGGTGATGCTGGAGCTATGAGTTTTTACACAACGAAAGTTATGACAACGGGTGAAGGTGGAATGATTACAACTAACAATAAAAATATTTATGAAAATATTATTTCTCTTAGAGAATTTGGCTTCATTAAAGGAGAAAAAACGAAATATGATAAAATTAGTAGCAATTTTAAGTTGAGTGAATTTTCTGCATTATTAGGTCTTATTGAGCTTAAAAGGGTCAGATTAAGAATACAACAAAGGAACAAAATTGCCAAACGATATCAAAAATATTTTCAAAAGAATTCAAATTATAATCTTTTGAAAGAGCCAAAAAATACTTTCTCCAATTATTATAAACAAATTTTTCTCTCTTCTTTTGAGAGAATAAAGATTAAAACAATTCTAGAAAGTAATAATATTCCACTAACTGGTGGTGTTTATTATACACCCATTCATAAACAACCTGTTTACAGAAATATTTTAAAAAAATTTAAATTACCCGTAACAGATTACTTTTGTAAAAACCATTTTTGTCCTCCCTGTTATCCAGAATTATCAACAAAACAGATAGATCAAATTTGTAAAGTTTTATCCTCTGTTAAATAACTTTATCTATAATCTTTAACCAATAAATATTTATCGTGATATGTTTTTGGATCATATTTGTTACATCTACTAACCCAACTTTTAATTTTTAAACTTTCTTTTTTTTTTGAAATTGTAAATTTATTTTTTATATAAAATTTTAATGTTTTTTTTAAACTTTTTAAAACATGCACTGTTTTAATTTTTTTTGTATTTAATAAAAATTTTTTTATTAAAATACTTCCGATACCCTTGTATCTATATTTTTCATTTATGTATAAGAAATATAGATGTCTGCTGTAAATTGAATTAAATGTAATTAATGAACCAATTACATTTCCTTTCTCGCATGCAAAATGAAAGCTGAATTTTTTACTATCTAGATATATCCATGGAGATTTATTAGAATCTTTATGGATAAGAAAATCTTTATCTTTAATTTGTTTAAGAAATTTTTTTAATTTAGTTTTAGTAACTTTTTTTTTAAATGTAATTTTGTTCATCAATAAATACCAAGGTAAAATTTAGCATCTCTTTTAGTATGAAAATATATATATTTAATTTTTCTTTTTAGTCTAAAAAAAAACGTAGGGTCTGGAAATTGACTTAATTGATTTGAGAATGCTGGACCTGGTAGTTTTTTTTCCCAAGAATAATATTTTTTTATCATATTATTGTAATTATCTTTGTGATTATCATGATTTGGATGTTTCTCACTGATATCTTGTAACAAATTAAAACTTTCTTTTTTTTCTTTAGAGAATTTTAAGATACTTTTATTGGGTTGAGTTACAATTTTGACAGAATGTGGGGAGAGAACTACTTTCCAACCTTTATCTATATCTCTAAAATATAAAAAACGATCTAAAGCTTTACATTTGGAGCTAACCAAACATGGGGTCAAATTCACACCATCTAACTTTTCTTTATCTGAGTAATCAGTATTAGTCGCTTCAATTATTGTGGCAAAAAAATCAAGAGAAGATACATTTTTTTTATTAAAAATTAATCCTTTTGGATAAACTTTGGGCCACTTAATAGCCATAGGAACTCTAATTCCACCCTCATATGGTGAAGCTTTGCCACCTCTTAGCTTTCCATTATCTGAAAAATTGGTTTTTTCTGGTCCACCATTGTCTGATAAGAAAATAATCATCGTATTATCTTCTAAATTTAATTCTGTTAGCTTATCTAAAACATTTCCAATTCCATTATCAAGAGATTTTACCATTGCAGCATATGTTCTTCTTGAAGGGTCTTTAATATCATTAATACCGTCATAGACTACCTGATCTGCTTGCATTGGAGAATGTGGCGCGTTAAATGCTAAATATAGGAAAAATGGGTCTTTTTTTGATCTCTCTATAAATTCTACCGCTGAAGAACTTAAAGCATCAGTTAAATATGAATTAATTTCAACTGGTTTTTCGTTTTCTAATATCTTTAATTTTTGCCATCCATATCTTTCAGTTACTTCCGAATAAGAGTCTAGTGTAAGTAGTTCTGGATAATAATTAGACACACCTCTTTCAAAACCAAAAAAATAATCAAAACCTCTTTGATTTGCTGAATAATTAGAACCTGCACCAAGATGCCATTTACCAATTGCTGCCGTTTTATAACCTGATGAATTTAAAACTTCAGCTAAATTAAACTCATTATTTGGAATACCTCCAGACTTATTTGGTATTGCTCCTGGATTTACCTCAAAACCAAATCTTTGTTGATATTTACCTGTTAATATTCCAGCTCTACTTGGTGCACATATTGAGTGTGTAACATAACCTCTTGTAAATATTACTCCATCTTTAGCAATTCTGTCTATATTTGGTGTTTTTATATCTAAGCTTCCATTAAAACTAACATCTCCATACCCTAAGTCATCAGCTACAATTAATATAATATTAGGTTTATTTTTCTCAATAGTTTCTGCAAGCACATTACTAATATTAATAAGCATTAATAATAATAATATATTTAATTTATAAAAATATTTTTGAGGTTTCATCTCAGCTTAAAAATTAACTTTAATTTTTTTTAAATTAATTAAATATTCTGCAAAATTAAAATCTAATTCATTATTTATATCTAACCCTTCATGTTTCAGGCTATGGAATGACATAATTCTATTTCCAGATAAAGATTTTTGCTTAAGGATAGTTTCTGGTTTGGTAATTTCAAGACTAGCATTTTGAAAATAAACTTTAGGCAATGTATTAGATTGGTTACTATGCCAAGGTATTCCTTTTTCATTATAAAATGGAATTAATGGTGACATTATTTTTCCATGATCGATCCACATTTTTGCTGGATGAACTTCTGTTTTAGATATAGCTCTTAAGGAGTCTACATCATTTATATTTCTAATAAATTCAGTGTGTGCACGTTTAATTGTTTTAGCAGTTCGAAAAGGTGATGTCGGCCTTAGAATTGAAATATATTGTAATTTAGAAAAATTTTTATAGTTTTTTGCAAACCATAGTAGCCAAGATATATCTGGAGATTCTGATGTTGATATTTTTGATGGTCTTAATTTAAATAAGTCTGCTCCATATTTTTTTCCTATATCAAGATATTTTTTACTATCAGTAATTACAAAAATTTTATCAAATAATTTGGCTTTTTTAGCAGCTATTATGGAGTAGGCAATTAATGGTAAACCATTAAGAAGACGTATATTTTTATCTTTTATTCTTTTGGACCCTTTTCGGGCTGGTATGAGGGCTATTCTTTTCACTTTATTATAATTTGGTTTTTAGTAGTTGTGGGTAAACCTTTTTTTGAACTCATTCCAAATAATTCCTCTACTCTGACTCTGTCATTAAATACAGTTGTACTTCCTTCAATTATTGTACAATCTTTTATTGCTTCTTCTTGATGAACTACACCAGTTGGAAAATGAAAACAATCACCAGGCTTTATCTTCTTTTCTACAATTTTTCCTTTTCTTATAAATCTTATAATCATCAATCCAGATAATAAAATTCCACATTCATCTTTTTTTTGGTGATATTGTAATCCACCTTTTGATCCTGCTTTTATAAATAATCTTTTAAGCATTAATTTTTTTGGTATTAATACTAATAACTCTTCTTTCCCCCATGGTCTTTTACCAATATTTTTTGGTTTTTTAAATATTGGAGTCTTGTTAAGCCTAATCCCACTATATTTTTTTATTGTAGTCATTAATCTTCTTTGATTAATTTATAAGAAATTTTGTCACCTTTTTTGCAACTTATTAAAGCTTTTTTATCTACAAATTCAAAAGACTGGCGGATTGGAATATCGTCATTGTCATCAATTATTCCACCCAAATGATCTATTGTTATTATATCATCTTTATTTATATCTTTTTCTAATATCAATGTTTTTCCAAGTTTTTTAAATACATATTCTTTCCCTAAATCCTCACTTGGTTTTAAATTCATCATTTGAGGTACACGTTTTATATCTCTAACAAAATCGCTAAAACCTTTTGCCTCTAAAGCAAAAGAGTGATCAGTACCCTTCCATGCTCTATTTAAAGTTACATGTTTTTCAAAAACTCTTGCTCCAAACATGTAGGAAATTGGACCAGATAGTACTCCATTAAAATGGTCTGATAAACCTATAGTGTGACCTTTAAAACTTTCTTTAAGATTTGTAATATTGTTTAACCCTAACCTTTCAGCTGGACAGGGATATTCAGAAACACAATGTAAAATAGCAAAGTCGTTAGTATATTTTTCAATTAATTCTATTGTAGCTTTTAAATGATCAATTTTTCCTCCACCTATACTTAATACAATTGGCTTTTTTGACATTGCAAATGCCTTTATTAATTTTAAATTTCCCAAGTCAAAAGATGCTATTTTTAAAACATCTACATCAATATCTAATAATAAATCTAAGCTTTTTTCATCAAAAGCTGTCGCCATAAATTCTACTTTGTTTTTATGGCATTCCTTTTTAATGAGAATTAAATCTTCTTTAGATAGTTCTAAAGCTTCTCTATGTTCACCGTAAGTTTCACCAAACGCATTTTCAGAGTTATAAACAGAATTGTATTTTTCTTTACTAAAAAGGGATTTGTTATCTCTAACTTGAAATTTAATGGCATGAACACCTAATCTAGAAAACTCTCTAATAAATTCTATAGCAACATTAACTGAACCCTGGTGATTTTGACCAACTTCAGCTATAATATATATATCGTCTGGTTTCTTTAATTTACTAAACATTAAATATCATCATATTTATACCCACAATAATCAATCAAAAATTTGAACCTCTCTTCAATTAGTAATGAAGTATGATTGTTGTAATAAAACTGGTATTCTTTACGTTTTGTAACATTTTCCTTGGGTAAATCTGAAAAATTATAAATTTTTTTATTTGATTTTTGAATTAATTTAAGAAAATCATTTTCAAAGTGTTCTAATCTTACTAAGCCATCGAGTATGAAATTCTTATCTTTATCTAAAAACCAGTCTTCAATATTACCCACACATTCATTAATCATATTGGCACCATATGATGATTTAAGATATTCTTCAAAATTCATTTTACTAATATCTAAATACATGTTTTTTAGCCTATCAAATTTATTTCCATTTTGAAGCCACCAATGATAACTAGAGACCATTAAGTCCCATGGATTTCTTACAGATGCAAATTTTAAAGATTTGCTCCAAAGATCTTGTTCAATAAACTCAAGATAATCTCTTGCTTTACCATGGATAGAGGAAATTTTTCTTCGCTTTAATTCTTCGCAATAATAATATTTTTTTTTATCATTATTTAGAACGTCATTATTTTTTAAATTTACTAATAGTTTTCTAATACTAGTTCCTCCAGTTTTTGGAATATGAACATATATAATTCCAGATTCAGGGAAAATATTGTAAACATTTTTACTTTTAATTAATTTTTTAGTAATAGATTTTAAAAGTAAATAATTCATGAATTTTTTTTTAAAGTTATTGTGGCATATTTTTGTTGTTGTGGAGAACGATTTGGATTTAACTTTAAAGTGGTATCTGATATTGCATTAACAATTAAATTTTTTTTTAATATGGACCAAAGAAGTATAACTTCAGATTGAAAATTGATCCTATCTTTATAATATCTCATATTAATAAAATCCGTATTACTTTTTGGGCCAAAAAATAATATATTTTGTATTTTACTATTAATAATAGTCCTAAATATTCGTTTAGGTAAAATTGTAGATAACATTATAGGGTAAGTTAACCAATCGAATCTTGCTGTTTTTTTATCTGAGAGCATAAAATTTTTAGAAAAAGTATCTATCTTAGGGTCAAAATCTAAAAACTCTTCTGGCTTTGAAAAAAAAATATTATCAAGTTCAATAAGATTTTTATAAGTAGAAGCGAAAGCATAATCGGACGACATATAAAAATTTTTAGAATTTATCTTTAAATATATCTTAATTTTATTAAGATTAAGAATATCAGTTCTTAATTTATAGATTGTTGTGCCATCTTTGGCTATTTTATTTTTTTTAATATATCTTAAAGCATCTGAAAAACGTAAATGTTGAATCATATGAGAATAATTTGGCAAACCATAAATTTTTTTTAATTTTTTTTTATACCAGGCACTTTCTTCATTAATAATAATTTTACATTCTTTAGGTAGTTTGTGTTTCAATATATCCTTGTTGGTTGAAAATATTACTGTTGAATTTTTTTTTTTTAAAATACTTTCAATAAATTTTCTTGAATATGCTATATTTCTTGGGTGTCCTACAAAAACAAAAATCATTTAATTCTTAATTAAGTACCATTTTCTACAATATAAATATCTTGACATATTTTGGTAGATTTTTCTCTATGCCCAATGATAATGAGTGATTTAAATGTTTTTAATTGATTAACAAAATTAATAATGATTTCTTCATTTTTTTCATCTAATGCACTTGTAAATTCGTCTAAAATTAACACTTTAGGATTATCATAAATAGCTCTTAAAAGTCCTATTCTTTGTTTCTGGCCAACCGACAAACCTTCAGATACATCTTCAATATTTCTATATAAAAATTCTTGTATTTTTTCAGGAGCAAATTCAGAAAATAATCTTAATGTGTGTTGATATATATGTTCCAATTTATTGCTATCGCTAGTTCTGCCCATTGTAATATTTTCTAAAACACTACCTGAAAATAAGTAAGTCTCCTGGGGGACGTATCCAAAGTTAGTGTTAGAATTAAAAAAATAACTACTATCTCCAATTTTGATAGGAGATATTCCCATAATTGCATTAATCAATGTTGTTTTACCTGCACCACTTTTTCCTTTAATAGCAACTTTATCACCATCAAATAATTTAAATTTTATACTATTAAGAATTTTTCTTTCACCTCTATAGCAAGCGTCACAAGTAAAATTTAAAATCAATTTATTGGAATTACTATTTGAATCACTTTTAATACTTGCTTCAAAAATTGGTAATTCACTTTTGCTTAACAAATCTAATGTTCCACTTTGAGATGAACCACCAAATTTTAATAGCCCAAAAGATAAAAAAATCTTTTGCAATTCTGGTAAAATTTTTAGTCCTGTTAAGGAAAAAACAACTAGTATTTCTGAAAAATTTACATTTCCATTAACTGAACTACCATCAGAAAAACCATAAAAAATTAATAAAAAAATAGATAAAAAAATGACAGCTTCTATAAAAAATTTTGGAGCATTTGAAATATAATCAAATTTATATTGGTGAAATGCCATTTTTTTTGATAATATTGCGTATTTTTCTATAAATATATTTAATGTTTTTAAGACTGTTGAAATTAATTTGAGATTAAAAGCATCATCTATTTTAGCATATCTTTTATTATTATTTACAAACCGTAAATGACCATGTTTTTTAACTGACGAACTAATGATGATGAAATTTATAAAATAGGTTGAGCCAAAAATTATAAAAATAAATAAAGTGATATTTGAATTATAAAAAAATAAATAGATTGATAAAAAAATAATAAATATTAAAGAAGTTAATATTTCTATAATGGGTTTTAAAAGTTGTTTAACAATTTGTTGAGCTTCATCTAAAATTAAACTCTTTAAATTACCCTGATGTTTTTCATCATCAGGAAACTTTTGCGTTTTTAGTATTTTATCTAAAATTTTTACTGATAATTTATGTCTTGCTTCTGCACAAATTTTTGAAATTAAAAATAATTTTGATAGACCTAGGACTAACATCGATACTAAAAAAATTAATGAAACAAACAAGTAAGATTGATTAAAACTTATATTTAATTTAGATGTCATAAAATTAATTATAAATTTAATAGCAATAGGAGGGTCTATAAGTGATGACGAATTTAGTATTCCTATTAAATTTGAGACAAAATAAATTGTTATTATTGTCGATATTCCATATCCAGCACTTACTAAAATTACCAAAGTAAGTTTTTTTACATTTATTTCAGGAAAAAAGAATCTTAATTTACTTATCATTATTTAAATTTTTTTTTATTAACTTAATTAATTTTGAACTGTAGGTCTCATTACTATAATCTATAAAATGATTAAAATATTCATCTTCTAAAAATTTTTGTTTTTCTTTTAGTTTTGTAACAATTATATTTTCTAACTCTGATATATCAGTAATTATAGTAATATTTTTTAGTGAAGATACCTCGGCAAAATGAATGTAGCCATTTAACATTTCTTTTGGACCTAATTTATTTCCTGGTTCGCTATGGGCAAGAGCTATAAAATGTCTTTTTAATATATATGCTTCAATTAACATTGTTGTCATTCCACCAATAACAAATTCTGAACCAGAAATTATACTTGCATATAGATCTAGTTCAGGCTGCAATACATCAGAACTTGACTTTGAGGTATATTGTTCTGATATTTGGGGATCTAAAATAACTTTATTTAAACTAGTTAAGTCTGAAAAATTGGTGCTTTCACGCCATGGGTGAGGTCTATATATAATTTTAATATCAATATTATTTTCTATAAGAATATTATTAAGTTGTTTCAATATAGAAAATTCATCAAATTGAACCGTAGTACCAACAAATAAAATATACTTAAAATCAAATAATTTTTTTACCTTACAGTTTCTATAAAATTCAAATCTAGGAGTTCCTATGCTAGAAGTTTTTTTATAATCAATATTTTGAATATTTTTAGCATGTATTCTTGATTGTTCACCCCAAACTCCATAATGATTAGCTTTATACAAAAGTATTGTTTTGCTTGATAAATTATCCCAGTTATCTACTAAACTTATATAATTAATTCCAAATTTATTTAATGTACATTCTGCATCTAACTCAAATGAATTAAAACCATTCGTTGGCATCAAAACAATATCAGAGTCTAACATTTTAATAGTTTCTATAAATGAATAGTTTATTTTTAGAAATAATCTTAAAAAATTTTCTGTTAATATTGAAATAAATTTATTAAAAGAAAAAATCTTAAACAAAAAATAATATATCCAAATTTTAAAATATTTAGCAATAGATCTAAATGTTAAATTTTTAATTGTTTTTGGTTGGTATCTTCTTTGAATTCGATACTTAAATGATTTACTTTTCTCTATATTAGCAAACATTCTTATGCCAGCTATAATTTTATGTAATTTGATGTTAGTAATATTT
>Ga0066606_10001944_pt1 | contig 12403 bp, 9 predicted proteins | sample SaaInlV_DNA_100m_FD_60386 | JGI IMG/M metagenome (GOLD analysis project Ga0066606, IMG submission 60386) | Marine microbial communities from expanding oxygen minimum zones in the Saanich Inlet - SI075_LV_DNA_100m | ecosystem: Environmental > Aquatic > Marine > Unclassified | place: British... | reverse complement strand
TTTATTGAACCATTGCTTGACTATTCAAGCGAGCTTGTTCACAGCCTTCGCCAATCCAGATTTCAGGTTGGCTGCTTTGTTCTTGTGTATAATGTTACGCTTAGCCAATTTGTCCAACATAGCTGACACCAAGATCAAACTCTTGGATGCCTCCTTGCTGCTGGTCATAGCCCGAAGTGCGCGCATGGCATTTCTTGTGGTCTTAGAAAAGTAACGGTTGTGAATACGCTTCTTCTGTGTCTGTCGGATGCGCTTAAGTGCTGATTGATGGTTTGCCATGTGATATTATTTTTGTGACCCGTACGGGATTCGAACCCGTGATCTTCTCCGTGAAAGGGAGATGTCCTAAACCGCTAGACGAACGGGCCCCTATTAAAGGAGTGCAAATGTAATAAGAAATCGCATTTGAAACATGATACGCAGGTATTTTTTTCGTTGATTCCCTCGCCCCCATGCCTAACTGGGCCTAAAACCCAGTCGTTTACTTGTTTGAAGTCGTAATTCATTGCGGAGCCCCTCAAGTTCCATGACCGTGATTTCACGAAAATCTGTAAAGTCAGCGATGACTAAATCCATGTCCATGGCATGAATCATCAAGCGTTCAACCCATGATTTAAGAATGGCTTCATCCAGTCCATTTTCAGTCAACGGCATAGACAACCCGGTGCCACCTTCTGCAAAATGATGCCCTTCTCCATTGATGAGTAATCGACTAAGCAAGGTGCCTAAGTCATTCATGCGCCTCATTTTCATTGAATCTGACAGAAAGTTGTAGGCGTGAATCAAGCCATAGTACTTGCGATTGCCATCCTCGCGGACATAAGGTGTTGCAAGCAAGAAATGGTCATCTGGCAATTTGAAGGCGTTGCTGTGAAAGAGGAATATCAAGGTGTCACCAGAAAAGGTGATGCCTACTTCATGCTCACTTCGCTCCACATACTCAACAACGACATGCTTGTCAACTCGGCAAACTTGGTCATTGAGCGATTTGGCCACCAATTTAAGCACGGTTTTCAGTAGCTCAAAGCTTGCCAAGGCTTGACGGTGGACCAGCTGTTTGTTGCTGGCTTTCGTGCAAAGGGTTTTAATGATTCGTTTTTCCATATCCTTCATCAATAGGCGATGGCAAACAAGACACGCTCAGGTGATGGCTCACCCGTTAAAATGCAGCTTCCGTTTTCTTGTGGATTGTTCAAAGGAATGCAGCGGATGGTTGCCTTGGTTTTCCTCTTGATCAGTTCTTCTGTCTCTGCTGTGCCATCCCAATGTGCTGAGATGAAACCGCCAGCTTTGATGGCCACTTCAAATTCAGGCCAGCTATCCACTTTCACGATGCTGTCATCCAATCGACGCTTTGCAGCATCAAACAAATCCTTCTGTATCTCAGACAGCATTTCAACCATGCGATCAATCAAGCCTTCCATGGGCATGGTTTCCTTGGTCAAGGTGTCGCGACGGGCAATTTCTACTTGCTTGTTTTCCAAATCACGTGGCCCAACAGCAATGCGAATAGGCACACCCTTGAGTTCATATTCGTTGAATTTCCAACCTGGCTTGTAGGTGTCTCTGTTATCAAATTTCACACGTATACCTGCAGCGCGAAGCTCAGCAAGCAATGGCTCAACCACCAAGGAGATAGCCTCCAGTTGCTCGGGACCCCGGTAGATAGGAATGATGACAATTTGGGTTGGGGCCAACTTGGGCGGGATCACAAGGCCCTGGTCATCTGAATGTGACATGACAAGTGCGCCCATCAATCGCGTGCTAACCCCCCATGAGGTGGCCCATACATGCTTAACTTTGCCATCTTTATCCTGAAAGGTGACGTCAAATGCTTTGGCAAAATTCTGCCCCAAGAAATGCGACGTTCCTGCTTGCAGGGCTTTACCATCCTGCATCAAGGCTTCAATGCAATAGGTTTCAATGGCACCTGCAAATCGCTCATTGGGTGACTTGATGCCACGCAGCACAGGCATGGCCATCATGTCTTCAGCAAAATCACCATAAACATGCAGCATCTGTTCTGCCTCCGCAATGGCTTCTTGCTCTGTTGCATGAGCCGTGTGGCCCTCTTGCCACAAGAACTCTGTGGTGCGCAAAAACAAACGTGTCCGCATCTCCCAGCGTACCACATTGGCCCATTGATTGATCAAAATTGGTAAGTCACGGTAACTCTGGATCCAATTTTTGTAGGTGTCCCAAATGATGGTTTCTGAGGTGGGCCTGACAATCAACTCTTCTTCAAGCTTGGCCGATTCATCCACAATCACCCCTTTACCATTGGGGTCATTTTTCAATCGGTAATGGGTCACCACAGCGCATTCTTTCGCAAAGCCTTCCACATGAGCTGCTTCCTTGGAGAAATAACTCTTAGGGATGAACAATGGGAAGTAGGCATTTTCATGACCTGTTTCCTTGAATCGGCGATCCAAATCCGCTTGCATAGCCTCCCAGATGGCATAACCATGGGGCTTGATCACCATGCAGCCTCTGACGGCTGAGCTGTCTGCAAGTCCGGCTTGCACAACGAGGTCATTGTACCATTGTGAATAGTCTTTGTCACGGGAGGTCAAGTGCTTTGCCATGGAGTTGGTATGGATTTTGTAATCTCTAGATATAGAATGTCAAATATACTAAGTATGAAACGCTATATACTCCTCATCACTACCCTAATTCTAGCCAGCTCATGTGCCATGACGCAAGATGAACTGAACGCTGGCTACGACGAAGGCATCTACAACTGGGACAGCTATCCTGGCGACTGGGACAATGCTGATCCACAGGTGGCTTACGATAAGGGCTATGAAGATGGCTACGGGGATGCTGAGGTCGATTTCTCTGGTCAACAAGACAGTTACACCACCACTTACCGCAAGTGGTACCGTCCTCGCTCTATTCACTATTCCACGTTTTACTACGGCTACAACAGTCCGTGGAGTCAAAACATTTGGAGCCCATGGGGCTACAGCAGAGGGTTCAACCACCAAAACAGCTATATGTCTTGGCCTTATTACCCATACAACAACTGTCACTCGAACTATGGATACCATTTCGGTTACGGCTACAACTATGGTAACAACTTCGGTTACAACGGATGCAACAACTACGGTTACAACGGATACAACAACTACGGCTACAACGGATACAACAACTACGGCTACAACAACTACGGCTACAACGGATACAACAACTACGGCTACAACAACTCGGGCTGGTCTGGCTCAAATTCAACAAGCTTAGATAGCCCCGCAAGCAGGGTTCGGCGACAAAGTTTACAAGGCCCTACAACGAACCGAAGGGCTCCTGCTGTGACCCGTCCTAACGGCGGAAGGAAACAGGTTGTTTCTGAATCAAGGGCACCTGTGATCAACAGCTCTCGCAGATCCAGCGATGCGGAAATTCTAGCCAGAAGGCCTCGAAGCCAACAAAGTAGCCAAGAAGCTCAATCTACCAGGCCTCAATCTAATCGGAGTCAGGCAACAAGTAGCTATCAACGTCAATCATCAAAACCTACACGGGCAGCTTCTCCAAAGCAGTCAAGTGCGAAAACCAGATCTACTCAAACGCGTTCCAGTAAACCGAGCTCACAGTCTACTAAGCGATCATCGAACAATCGCAGTTCACAATCTACCAGTCGTCCATCGAGTAGCTACAGCCGGTCATCATCGAGCAGCAACAGCAGGTCTTCATCCAGCAGCAACAGCAGGTCTTCATCCAGCAGCAATAGCAGGTCTTCATCCAACAGCAGACGATGAAAAAGATCTTGTTTATTGGAGCTCTAGCTTTTAGTGTCGCAGCTCAGGCCCAGTCTTCTGTGGTGTTCAACATGCTTTCAAGCGATGGCGGAATGGGCAGTGCGCGTTACATGGCCCTTGGTGGAGCCATGGGAGCCCTCGGTAACGATGCCAGCGCAGCATCTGACAACCCCGCAGGTATTGGTACTTACCGTTCAAGTGAGCTGCAAATTGATTGGCAAGGTGGATTGATGACGCGTCAGGATCCAACTGGGATTCAAATTCCCAATATTTCCTACGTGCATGTAATGCCTGTAGCTAAGGGGTACCAACTCAATGGTTTCTTTGCTTTTCAAAATGACTCATGGTCCGGCAATCAATGGCAATCCATTGAAAGCAATCCAAATGAACGCATGGTGGACCAGTGGCTCGACGCCTCTCAAGGCATCAATGGACCAGATGAATTGCTTGCAGCTGGACTGCTTGGCGCCTATACAGCTTACCAGGGCTACGTACTGGAGTACGATGAGGACAATAATGAGTTCTTTGATTTATCTCAAGGTCTCCCTTCTCAACACGTGACACTCATTAAGCAGGGTTTTCAAAGCAACCATCTGATTGCAGGGGCGAGCCTGAGAACGCCACAACTATCTCTAGGGCTTAGTCGGAGTTATTCGCATGCATCTGCCTTTGAAGCCCTTGTCGTCGACGAAGATGGCTTCAGTGGCTACACTTCTGGATACACCTACAGCCAGAGTGATTCCATGAGCATAACTGGCGCTTCAAGCAGCTTAGGTGTGATTCTTCGACTGCCGCTAGACTTGCAAGCAGGGATGCGAATTTCCATGCCCAACGTTGCTTCACTTGACTGGTATAGCAGGTACCGCATGACGGCTAGAACAACAAACAATGACTCCCCATTTGAACTGACTGACAAACAAACTTGGGAGACCCTTCCTGGTGTTTCTGCGGCATTTTCTCTGGCAAAAAAGTTCCAATCAAAGGGGTTCATTGCAGTGGAGTACCATCGAAAATCTTTGCCTGAGCAAACCATCATTTCACCTATTTCAGCTATTGGCATCGGGCAAGATTTGCTGGATGACTTGGTCGTCGTGGAAGGGGTTCGTGTTGGCATGGAATGGCGAAAAGGGCCCCTAGCCTACCGCTTTGGCTATCAACAAAGCAATGCCGGCACACAGTTCAAAGACCACTCAGGGTTTCAAAGAGGAAGTGTTGGGTTGGGGTACCGAAGCGATCAAGCTAGCATTCATCTAGCCTTGGTGAGCAACTACCGGCAGGCACGCATCTACAACCCAATAAACAGTGACCTTTGGACAGTGAATGCCTTGCAGCACCAACTGGTGATTGGGGTAAATTTTAGGGTTTAACTTTCAAAGTCCTTCTCTGAGGAATTCATGCCATTATCCCAATGACAAAACAATTTTTATTGACAGGCGGTAGCGGAATGATCGGTTCAGAAATAATGAGGCACTTATCATTACGTGGATACAAGGTCAACAACTTGAGCACTAAACCGTCTTCTAACCCTCAAACATTTCTTTGGAATCCAAAGAAAAATGAGCTAGATATGAATGCTTTAAAAGATGTTGACACAATCATACATTTAGCCGGAGCTACGATTGCTAAACGATGGACTAAGCGTTATAAAAAAGAGATCCTAGAAAGCCGAATACAGAGCACCAGAGTGTTGCGTGAGGCCATCTCCTCCCTCCCTGTAGATCAACGACCAAAAAGTCTTATATGCGCTTCTGCAGTGGGTCTATACCCTAATGATCAAAACAAAGTTTACAGCGAAGATGACCCTGGCGGTGATGGGTTCTTAGCGACAGTCATAAACCAATGGGAGCAAGAAATATTTAAATCAGAAAATCTAGGCATGAGAGTTTGCTGCCTACGAATTGGAATCGTACTTGGCAAAGGCGGAGGCGTTTTAGACACATTGCTTCCATTTTTTAAATTAGGACTTGGGAGCCCTCTAGGTAACGGAAAACAATGGATGCCATGGATTCATATTTCCGATTTAGCACGTCAATTCCTATGCTTAGCAGAGAACAGCAAATACCAAGGTATTTTTCTAGGGGTTGGAAGTGAGAGTGTTACAAACAGAGAATTTAGCCAAGTCTTAGCAAGCAAAATAAATCGCCCCTACTTCCTTCCCTCAATTCCCGCCTTTGTACTGTATTCTGTATTGGGACCTATGGCTGAACTAGCCTTGATGAGCACGCGCTGTTCGTCTCTTTTTTGGAAAAACGAAGGGTTTGAATACCAATACCAAGCGCTGAATCATGCCTTGGATGATTTGATATAAATCTTATCGGTCTAGACTCTTTGAAGATCAATCTCAGAATTTAACCATATTTCTTAACGGCACATTGTAGCCATTGGATGGGCCAATCGTGTTTGGCAAATATCTGATTTTGAATTTTTTTGGGGATTATTACTCTGCGCTAAGGCGTCTGGATGGTAAACAAATAATAATTCTCTGAACTGCGAGAAAAAAAGTGAATATTTGAATCCTCTTTAAGACGAAGACCAAAACAGGTAAAATAATCTAAAAAATACCTCTGATGAAGAAGCCTCCTTTAGCCATTCAAATCATAATCGGATTAATATTGGGCATTTTATGGGCCCTCATTAGTTCATCAATGGGATGGAGCAGCTTTACCATAGACTGGATTGCTCCTATTGGAGAGATATTTATCCGCCTATTGAAACTCATTGCTATTCCCCTTGTCTTATTCAGTATCATTTCTGGAATCAGTGGATTGAATGACACTGCAACCCTAGGTAGAATGGGGATTAAAACGCTTGGGCTTTACATTGCGTCGACGGTTATTGCTTGTTGTGTTGGGTTGTTTTTTGCCAATACATTTAAGCCAGGACATCAAGCTGCTCCTGAGCAGCTCAATGTAAACAGGCTATCCTATGAAATTTGGGTCAATGAAACAGATGGTGTTGAATTCTTTGACGACATCCGACTTACTGATGACTCTCAATTCAGCTCATACCTCAGCGATGCCAGGCAAAACTTAGATGAGCAGCGCAGCAATGAAGAGCTAAATAAGAAAATTGCTGCTGCAGCATCCTCATCCAAAAAAACGGGGCCACTTCAGTTTTTTGTTGACATGGTTCCGTCAAACATATTTGTATCATTCAATGGCAGCTTGATGCTACAAATTATCTTTTTCTCTCTTTTTTTCGGGGTAACCTTAGTAGCGTTACCAAAAGAAAGAACCACTTACATGGTCGGGTTCATTGATGGCGGTACTCACGTTTTTATAAAAATGGTTGATATAATCATGAAAGGAGCACCCGTCTTTGTCTTTGCCCTTCTCGCTGGGAAATTGGCTGAAATGGCTGGTGATGAACCCAGCAGGCTTATTGAGATATTCAAAGCCTTAGGCGCTTACACGATGGTCACCATTTTTGCATTGCTTCTAATGATTTTTGTTTTTTATCCTGCAATTGTAGCTGCACTCATTCACAGAAAAACAAAAATCGGTTTCATCAAAGCTTGGAAATACTTTTCTAAAGGAATAAGACCAGCTCAAATACTAGCATTTTCAACCTCATCAACGGCTGCTACTTTGCCCGTAACCATGGATTGTGTTAGAGATAATTTAGGTGTTGACGAAGAAGTTGGATCATTTGTACTACCCGTAGGTGCAACGGTAAACATGGATGGCACTGCTCTGTACCAGAGTGTTGCTGTGATTTTCATGGCGCAATTTCATTTGATTGACCTGACAATCATTCAGCAAGTGACAATCATTTTCACGGCAACCCTTGCCAGCATTGGTGCAGCCTCTGTCCCAAGTGCAGGATTAATTATGTTGATTGTTGTTTTAGAAAGTGTAGGTCTTAACCCTGCTTGGATCGCTATAATTTTCCCTGTAGATCGAATCATCGACATGGTGCGCACCATGCTCAACCTAACTGGCGACGCATCAGTCAGTGTCATTATTGGGCTATCAGAAGATAAAATGGAAATCGTTGATTCGGAATGATGATGGGGCTGATTCTGGATGAATAAGTGAGGCAATCACGTTTGACTGGCTCTGGGTTTACGCCCATGCTGCACCGTTTTAATGCCCCAGTTGGGAAGCTATAGTGAAGTTGAAAGCCAAGTAACATTCTGTCACTAACTTAGGTGGCTATGAAAAACCTGTTATCCTCTCTACTGATCCTGCTTATCGTTCCAGGCATCAATGCACAAGATTATTCTGCACTCAGTTTTCGCTCCTTGGGGCCAGCAACTACCTCTGGTCGGGTGGCTGACATGGCCGTGGACCCCAACAACCATGATGTTTGGTTTGTGGCAACCGCCTCTGGCGGCGTGTGGAAGACTGTCAACCATGGCTTGACCTTTTCCCCACTATTTGATAATGAAGGATCCTACAGCATTGGCTGCGTCACCATTGACCCGTCCAACAGCAACACCATCTGGGTCGGCACTGGTGAAAACAATAACCAACGGTCCGTGGCCTATGGTGATGGCATCTACAAATCCGTTGATGGCGGTGCTTCATTCAAAAACATGGGCCTGGGCTCTTCTGAGCACATTGGCATGATTGCCGTACACCCTGACAACTCAGACATTGTGTGGGTAGCAGCCTATGGCCCTCTGTGGTCATCCGGCGGCGACCGCGGCATCTACAAAACCACCGATGGGGGCGAATCCTGGAAACGGGTCTTGCATGTGTCAGAGCACACAGGGTTCAATGAAGTTCACCTGGACCCACGCAACCCAAACATCCTGTATGCAACAGCCCACCAGCGCAGGCGGCATGTCTTCACCTACCTATCAGGCGGACCTGAATCTGGCCTTTACCTGTCAAAAGACGGTGGTGAGAATTGGGAAGAACTGAATGGAGGCCTCCCGTCGGATGACAAAGGTCGATTGGCATTGGCCATTGCGCCCAGCAACCCTGACGTGCTCTACTTGATGATCGAAGGCCGTGGAACCTACCGGAGCAACAACAGGGGATTAACCTTTAGCAAGCGCAATGATCACAACACCAGCGGCAATTACTATGTGGAGCTCGTTGTGTCTCCCCATGATGCGGATGTCGTATACAGCATGGACACCTACATGCATTGGAGCAACGATGGTGGATCAACATTCAAACGATTGGGAGAAAAAGGCAAGCATGTCGACAACCATGTATGCTGGATTGACCCCTTGCAGCCTTTGCATTTGATTGTTGGCAGTGATGGTGGTTTGTATGAAACATGGGACCATGGTGTCAACTGGCATTACAAGCCCAATTTACCCATCACACAATTTTACCGCGTCACCGTCGACAACGACTTGCCGTTTTACAATATTTACGGTGGGACGCAAGACAACTTCTCCTTGGGCGGACCTAGCAGGACAATCAATGACCGAGGCATCATCAATTCCGATTGGTTTGTGACACAGACCGGTGATGGGTTTGAGTCGCAAATAGACCCAGAAGACCCCAACACCATCTACGCACAAGCACAGTATGGTTGGCTTCAACGCTACGATCGACTCAGCGGCGAAGGTGTGGCCATCAAACCAGTAGAAGGTGTGGATGAAAAACCCTACCGCTTCAATTGGGATGCACCCTTACTCATCAGCCCACATGATCACAAGACCCTATACTTTGCTGCCAATGTCGTCTTCAAGAGCACTGACAGGGGGAACAACTGGGCCGTGATATCTGACGATCTAAGTCAGCAGATTGACCGAAACACCCTGCCAGTTATGGGCAAGCTATGGAGCGTCGACGCAGTAGCCAAGCATCGCAGCACATCCATCTATGGCAACATCGTTGCTTTGAATGAATCATCAGTGAGCGCAGGCTTACTTTATGCCGGCACAGATGATGGTTTGATTCATGTCAGTCATAACGATGGCGTGAACTGGAAAACCATGAAGTCCTTCCCTGGCATCCCTGCCAACACCTATGTCAATGACATCAAAACATCATTGCACGATGCCAATCGGGTCTATGCGGTATTCAACAACCACAAGCAGGGCGACTTCGCTCCCTACATCTTGGTCAGCAACAACCAAGGTAAATCCTGGAAACCTATCGTTGAAGGCTTACCTGAGAGAGGGTCTGTTTACAGCCTTGCAGAGGACCATGTAGATCCAAATTTACTTTTTGCGGGCACGGAGTTTGGCTTGCACGTCAGCACTGATGGTGGCAAAAACTGGAAAGCCTTGGATAAGGGTCTTCCCACTGTTGCCGTCCGTGACATCGACATCCAACGGCGTGAAAATGACTTGATTCTGGCAACATTTGGCAGAGGTTTTTATGTCTTGGATGACTACTCAGCCCTAAGGGAAGTCTCCCAAGGTGTCATGGAGAAATCAGCGCATGTCTTTGACATCAAAGACGGTCTCCTCTACCATGAAGCTCACCCTATTGGCTATGGACCTCCCGGATTCATGGGTGCCAGCTACTACATGGCGGACAACCCACCTGTTGGCGTGACCTTCACTTACCACATCAAAGAAGCCCCAGAGTCATTGAAAGCTCTCAGACAATCTGCTGAAAAAGACCAAGGGGACAACATCACCTTCCCAAGCTATGATGATTTGCTGTCAGAAGACCGCGACAAGGATCATTACCTTTTGTTGGCGATCAGCGACAACAATGGAAAGCCTCTTCGCCGACTTAAAACCAGCTACAGCAAAGGCATGCATCGCATCACATGGGATGGCAAGGTCAGTCGACAAGGCAACCCCAAACACGGAGCCTACTTTGTCAATGAGGGAGGCTACCGCGTTCAGCTTGTGGCCTATGCTTCCGGGCAATTTGACACATTGACAGAACCTGCATCATTTACTGTGCGTCATTTAAATAATCTCAATCGCAGTGGGGACCCAGACATCATCAAAGCATTTCAGGATCGAGCCAATGCTACCAACCGCCGCTTCAATCGATTGACCAAAACCTTTGCTTCACAAAAGGATCGCGTCAAGCAGCTGCAAGCCGCCTTGACCCATGGTCCTTCTGCAAGCCTAACTGATGCACTCAAGCTAGAAGGACTAGAGACTGACTTACTCAACATGGCCATTGAATTGTATGGGAACGAAACCCTTACTAAGCGTGAAACTGAAGCAGCAACGAGCTTAAGTAATCGCCTTTCCATGGCAACATGGGGCAGTTACGGCATGCGAAGCAATCCGACAGGAACCATGGTCAAACAATTGGACATTGTCACAGCTCGGTTGCCATCCATTGAGAACGAACTCCTTGAGATTGTCCAAGGCATTGACGCATTGATGCGCGCCAATGTGGATGCCGGTGGTCCCTACCTGGAGTCTGGCCTGAACCAGTCCTTGAATTTGCAATAACAACAAAGGCGCCCTGGGCGCCTTTGTTGTTTCCTCTGTACTTGCTTAGCTAAAGTTTGCTATGCATAGGGTTACTTAAACCTCGTACACAAAGGCATTGATATTCATGCCTGCACCCACTGAAGCAAACAAAAGGATGTCACCTTTTGCGATGCTGTGGCCTTCGTAGTTTTCCTTGATCACCATGTCTAACAAGGTGGGAACTGTGGCAACAGATGCATTACCTAGCCAATGAATACTCATAGGCATCACGTCGTCCAGGTCAGCATTCATGCCATAGAGGGCGTACAAACGATCACCTACCGCATGGTCCAACTTAGCGTTGGCCTGGTGCATAAAAATCTTCTTCACATCCTTCAAGTCAACACCGGCATTATCCAAAGCGGCTTTCATTGCCGACGGCACATGTCGGATGGCAAATTCATAGATTTTCCTCCCCTTCATTTTGATTAGTCGCTCTGTTTGATCCAATTCAGGATTGAAAGACGGATTGGATTTGAGGTAATAAGCCTCTTCTTTGGTGAAGGTCTGTGAGGACATGCCTATAATGCCATTGCCTTGATCGCTCTGTTGACGCTCAAAGCAGGCTGCCCCTGCACCATCAGCAAATATCATTTGATCCCTGTCATGTTTATCAACCGTGCGGGATAAGGCATCGCAGCCAACCACGACAGCACGCTTAGCCAGGCCAGCAGAAAAATAGGCATGAGCGATCTGAACTCCCTGGATCCACCCTGGGCATCCAGCAAGGACATCAAAAGCCACAGTGTTGGGGTTGCTTATGCCCAGCTTTTCCTTCACACGGCTTGCAATGCTTGGCATCTGATCCATGTGGCGGGTGCCAAATACTATGTCACCAAAATTTTGTCCCACAATCAATAAATCAATGGTCTCCGGATCCCATCCAGCATCTTCAATGGCTCTCTGCGCTGCCACAGCACCAATGTCAGAGGAAACTTGGTCTTCCTTAAGATACCTTCTTGAGGCTATGTCAGTGATTTTTTGAAATTTCTCAATGATGACGTCATTGGGATGCGCGTAGGGCTGGCCTTTTTCATCAAGAAAATCCTTGCTAAGGAAGGCATCGTTAGGTACAACCTGTTCAGGAATAACAGACCCTGTACCGACAATTCGCGTTGCTTCATTCATGCTTACAAAAGTACTTGATATCCATCAAACAGCACTTACTTTTGTCTCTTATGAACGACCACATGCGCGACGACGACATCAACCACCATTCTACCTCTTTGAAAACCCCCTTGACTGCTGATGCTTTTGTGAAAAGTGATGAAGAAAAAATTGATTTGATTGAAGG
>Ga0066606_10001908_pt1 | contig 12555 bp, 9 predicted proteins | sample SaaInlV_DNA_100m_FD_60386 | JGI IMG/M metagenome (GOLD analysis project Ga0066606, IMG submission 60386) | Marine microbial communities from expanding oxygen minimum zones in the Saanich Inlet - SI075_LV_DNA_100m | ecosystem: Environmental > Aquatic > Marine > Unclassified | place: British... | reverse complement strand
CTCTATTTAATTTTTTATTTAGAAACATACAATTTTCCTAAGTTATAAAAATGTCTGATAGAGCGTCGATTAGCAATATTATAAAATTATCAATTCCAATTTTTTTTGCTAATCTAGTAATTCCCTTAGTTGCCATTGTCGATACAGGCTTAATGGGTAATCTAGATAATGCCAGCTATCTTACGGCTACAAGTATTGCCACGAGTGTATTTTCCTTAATTTTCTGGAGTTTTGGCTTTCTTCGAATGGGTACCGTTGGTTTAGTGGCTCAAGCCCATGGCTCTAACCAATATGAGCAGATAGTAAATTTAGTTTTTCAAAACATTGCTTTTGTTATTATTATTTCCCTACTTTTAGTTATCTTCCAGAAATATATTTTTACGATTGCCTTAAGTATTTTTGATCTATCAAATGAGACTTCTAAATATTTTAAAGAGTATTTTGAAATACGCATCTACTCCTCTTTTGGTGAGCTCATCATCTTTATAATTACTGGATTATTTATTGGCTTACAAAGAACAACAATATCAAGTGTAGTAGTTGGTTTTTTTTCAATTACTAATATTGTATTAAGTTTACTATTTGTACTTTACTTTGATTTAGATGTTCGAGGAGTTGCTCTTGGAACAGTAATATCATCAACACTGACCGCTATAATTTTTTTAAGTTACACATTTTTTGAATTACAAAAATTTACATCAATAAAAATCAATGTAGCAAAAATATTTAACCTAAAAAAAATTCAAAAATTATTTAGCATCAATTTTGATATATTTATCCGATCAGCCCTTCTTACTTTTGCATTTATTTTTTTTACGTACTTAGGGAACACCATTGGTGAAGATGTTGTTGCAGCAAATACTATTTTATTAAACCTCATCATGCTATCAGCATTTATTTTAGATGCATATGCTTTTTCAACAGAAGGTATCGTGGGTTACTCTATTGGATCCAAAAACAAAACATTACTGACGAATGTTATTAAAAATTCATTTATTTTAAGTGCATCAACAGGCTTATTTATTTCTTTAATATTTCTTGTTGGTAAAAATAACTTTATCTCAATCATGACAGATCTTCCTGATATTAAAAATTTAAGTTTTTCGTATTCTTATTGGGTTGTTATCATTCCTTTTATTTCTTGTTTTTGTTTTCAATTTGATGGTATTTTTATAGGAGCTTCGCAAACAAAAGAGTTACGTAATGCTATGATTGTATCTGTAAGTATTTATATACTGTGCGCCATATTCCTTGTCAGCAGTTTTGGTAATTCAGGATTATGGATATCACTTTGTCTGTTTTTTGTATTAAGAGCTTTAACATTATTCTTTTATCTCGGCAAAATTTATCAACGTATTGCATAAAAAAATAAATAAATACAACAGATAATAAAATTAAAACTGCCATAACACCAAAGGTGATTTGCGGATCAATATCATTTCGAATAACGTAGGCTGCCATTAGAGCGCCTGATAATGACCCAGCACTAAAAAAAGCTTGGTACATGGGAGTATAGATTTTCTTCGTTTTGCTTTCGATGTTTGATATTTGGGTTTGATTGCTTGGTAAAATAAAACCAATGGCAGTACCAAAAGGGATGGCAACAAGCATAAAACTGGAATAGCTATTCACTGTAACGAGAAGATAGGGGCAGAATGCTACTAAGATTGTCCCAATTATAACAATATTTTTAGTACCAACTTTAGGAATAATAATTCTGCCAGTAAATTGATTAGTAATTAAATTTATAATACCAAATATAAAAAGCCATAAACCTAGATCTGTCTCAACTAATTCTAGGCGATTTAAATTCCAAGGAATATAAACGAAATATATGCCTAGAGTAAAAAAAAAAATGTATGCATTTTGCATGCATGAAGCCAGAGCTTTAAGATAAATTTTTTGATTTTCCATTTAAAAGATTAAATGGTTACTATCTTTTTTGATATTAAAATAAAGATTATAATTAAGTACTTTTAAATATGAATTGCTCTACCTTCAATATTCATAGCAGCTTCTTTCACCGCTTCACTTGTTGTAGGATGTGCATGACATATACGTGCTATATCTTCTGCGCTGCCGCCAAATTCCATTGTTGTTACGATTTCTGCAATGAGTTGTCCCGCATCATGACCAATAATATGCGCCCCTAAAAGCTCATCCGTTTTCTTATCCGCTAAAATTTTAACAAAACCTTCAGTTGAAGATGTCGTTAAGGCCCTTGCATTTGCCATAAAAGGAAACTTTCCAACCTTATAATCAATTTTTGCATCTTTTAACTGACTCTCTGTTTTGCCAACAGAGGCTACTTCAGGATTTGTATAAACAATTGCTGGAATATTATCATAATTAATATGAGGTTTTTGACCATTAATAGATTCTACACATGCCACCCCTTCTTCTTCTGCTTTATGAGCTAGCATAGGGCCAGGGGCCACATCTCCGATTGCAAAAATTCCCTCAACATTTGTTTTAAATTTACTATTTATTTCAATAGATTTTTTTTCATTTAATTTTATACCAACTGCCTCTAAATTTAAACTATCTGTATTTGGTTTGCGACCAACAGACATCAGCACCACATCATACTTTTCAGTAATTTGTTTTTTATCGGCTGATTCCATCGACACATCAACACCCGATTTTCCAACTTTTGTTGCAGTTACTTTATGGGAAAGTTTAAACTCTAACCCTTGTTTTTTAAGTGATTTCATAAACTCTTTAGCAATTTCTTCATCCATGGTTGGCACTATTCTATCTAATGCTTCCACCACTGTAACTTTTGAACCAAGTCTGCTCCAAACAGATCCCATTTCTAAACCAATGTAACCGCCACCAATAACCAAAAGAGATTTTGGAACAGTCTCAAGCGCTAAAGCGCCTGTTGAGGTTACGATTTGTTTTTCATCTACTGGAATTGAATCAATAGCAATTGAGCTAGACCCTGTTGCTATAATAAAATTTTTTGCAGAATAATTTTTTTCACCATCAGCAGCAGAAACTTTAATTGTTGTTTTATCGACAAAAGATGCCACTCCTTGAATATGAGTAATTTTATTTTTTTTAAATAAGAAACTAATGCCTGACGTTAATTGTTTAACAATTTTATTTTTTCGTTGCATTAATTTACTCAAATCTAAATCAACTTTTCCTGTAGAAATGCCATGCTCTTCTGCATGCTTTGATATTTCAGTAAATTTTTCTGAAGAATTCAATAAGGCTTTAGATGGAATACAACCAATATTTAAACAAGTTCCACCAAGTGTTTTTTCTTTTTCAACACACGCAACTTTCATTCCAAGCTGGGCACCTCGAATTGCTGCAACATATCCACCTGGTCCTGCACCAATCACTATTAAATCAAAATCTGTCATCTATACTCCTAAAATTAACTTTGATGGATTTTCTAATAAATTTTTAATACTTACTAAAAAACCAACACTTTCTTTTCCGTCAATAATACGGTGATCATAACTAAAGGCAAGATACATCATCGGACGAATAACAATTTCATCGTCGACAACAACTGCTCTTTTTTGAATATTATGCATTCCTAATATTCCTGATTGGGGTCTATTAATAATTGGAGTGCTTAACATAGAGCCATACACTCCCCCATTTGAAATAGTGAAAGTACCCCCTGTCAAATCTTCCATTGTCAAACTTCCTTCTTTAGCTTTTGTGCTTAGCTCAACGATAGTTTGCTCGATATCACCAAATGTCATCGTATCAGCATTTTTTAAGACAGGGACAACTAAACCTTTTTCTGTTCCAACAGCTATGCCAATATCAAAGTGATTTTTATAAATAATGTTGTCTTCACGAATCTCTGCATTTACAGCAGGAAATTCCTGTAAACTTGTCACAACTGCCTTCACAAAAAATGACATAAATCCAAGCTTAACATTATATCGCTCTAGAAAATCTGCTTTCTTTGATTCTCTTACACTCATTATTTCTGACATATCAACTTCATTAAAAGTTGTTAGGATTGCTGCTGTGTTTTGAGATTCTTTTAGTCTTGTAGATATTGTTTTTCTAATCTTAGACATCTTCACTATTTCTTCTCTATTTTTAGAAGTTGTTTTAGTTGATGAAGGATTATTTACATGATTAAATACATCGCCTTTTGTTAAACGACCATCAAGTCTAGATGATGAAATTTTATCAGCCTCTAAATCATTTTCAGCAATTAATTTTTTTACCGAAGGTGATAGCTTATGTGAATCTTTATTATTGCTAGAAGCAGTATTTTCTTCCACTTTAGTTTCTTTTGGTTTTTCTTGATTTGGCTGCTCAGTTATCACTTCTTCATTTTTAGCAGTATCATTTGATGTTTTTTTATCACCTAAAAGAGCTAGTACTCCGCCTATATTTACATCAACACCTTCTTCTACTTTAATCTCTGATATAGATCCTGCACTTGGTGCTGGTACTTCAACAGTAATCTTATCTGTCTCTATTTCAACTAATGGCTCATCGGCTTCAAACGAATCGCCAACTTTTTTTAACCACTTTGATACAGTTGCTTCTGTTATAGACTCGCCAAGGGTTGGTACAATTAACTCCATAATATTTTATCTTCTATTTAACATGTTAAGTAGTTTATTCAATTGGCAGTTTATATTTTACAAGAGAAACACCTGATTTTTCTTTTTTAATTTCATCAATGCTTGCCTCAGTAGCCAATCGAATAATATTTTTTTGATTTGATAGATGTCGATCAAAAACTCCTGTTGCAGGAGATGCAGCGGCCCTTCTACCAATAAAGTGAAGATCACTTTTAGCATTAATTTTTGTCATTACTCTTTGAATTCTCTCTTGAATAAATTGCCAAGCACCCATATTTTTTGGTTCTTCTTGACACCAAACCGTCTCGCAATGACTAAATTTATGCAAACCTTCTTCAAGTGCTTCATAAGGAAAGGGGTATAGCTGCTCTATTCTTATAATGTATACGTTATTAAGCTGAAGTTTATTTATGTGATCTTGTAATTCAAAATATATTTTTCCTGAACAAAATATAATTCGACCAATATTTTTTAATTGGCTATCTTCCAGAGGATTACTCAGCACTCTATGAAAAGTAGATCCATTAACAAAATCTTCTAAAGAAGATGTATTTGCTTTATGACGAAGCGTAGATTTTGGCGTCATTAATATTAATGGCTTTCTAAAATCTCTCATCATCTGTCGTCGCAAAATATGAAAATAATTTGCAGGACTTGTGCAATTAGCAACTTGTATATTATCTTCTGCACACATTTGTAAAAATCGTTCTAATCGTGAACTAGTATGTTCAGGGCCTTGTCCCTCATGACCATGGGGTAATAATAAAGTCAAACCAGACATACGAAGCCATTTTCTCTCTCCAGTGGTAATAAATTGATCAATAATCGTTTGAGCACCGTTAGAAAAATCTCCAAATTGAGCCTCCCATATTACGAGAGTTTTTGGATCTGCTTGAGAGTAGCCATATTCAAAACCAAGGACACCAAACTCAGATAAAAAACTATCGACGATCTCAAACAATGCCTGCTCTTTTCTAAAATGACGAAGAGGAACAAAACGTTTCTCATTCTCTTGATCATACAATACAGCATGACGATGACTAAAGGTCCCTCTTCCAACATCTTGACCAGAAAGTCGAACACCAAACCCGTCTTTAAGCAACGTTGCAAATGCTAATGCTTCTGCTGTTGCCCAATCAATATTACTTCCCTCAAGAATTGACTGATACCGATCATTATAAATTTTTTGAATTCTTTTATGAGGCATAAAATCAACTGGCAATGTATGAATTTCTTTTGCAATTACTTTTACATCTTCTTCCGTTGCAGAAGTTTTACCCTTTCGTGCATCAATTGATGCTGTCTTTATTCCAGACCATGTACCATCCAACCAGTCAGCTTTATTTAGTTTATAGGATTTTGATAAATCAAACTCATTATCTAAAAATTTTTTAAAGTCTGAGATTTTAGTTTTTGCTTCTTCTTCACTTAATACCTCTTCCTTAACAAGTTGATCTTTATATAAGTTGAGAGTTGTAGGATGCTGCTTAATTTTTTTATACATCAAGGGTTGTGTGAACATTGGTTCATCAGCCTCATTGTGACCAGAGCGTCTATAACAAAACATATCAACAACAACATCCTCTTTAAATAAATTTCTATATTCTGCGGCTAATCGACAAACATGAACGACCGCCTCTGGATCATCACCATTCACATGAAAGATTGGTGCCTGAACCATTTTGGCAATTTCTGTACAATACGGAGCTGATCGTCCATAATGTGGCGTCGTTGTAAAACCAATTTGATTATTGATAACAAAGTGAATAGTTCCCCCTGTACGAAAACCTCTAAGTTGGGACATTGCAAAAGTTTCTGCAACTATTCCTTGTCCAGCCATAGCAGCATCACCGTGAATTAAAATACCAAAAACTTTATCTGTTGTTTTATCATTTAATATAGTTTGTTTTGCCCGAACCTTCCCTGCAACAACAGGATCAACAGCTTCTAGATGTGAAGGGTTAGGCGTTAATGATAAATGAATTTTTTTTCCATCAAATTCTCTATCGCTAGATACACCTAAATGATATTTCACATCGCCTGAGCCCAATACTTCATTTGGATCATTTGAATTTCCTTGGAACTTTGATAAAATTCCTCTGTAGGGCATACCTAAGACGGTAGACAATAAAGTTAATCTTCCTCTATGCGCTGTTCCAAAATAGATATCTTCTACTCCCAATAAACATGATTGTTTAACAATCTGCTCAATACCAGGAATCATCGATTCACCGCCTTCTATGCCATATCTTTTTGTACCTAGAAATTTTTTATCTAAATATTGCTCAAATAATTCTGATTCGACTAATCTTTGAAAGATTGCTTTTTTTCCCTGAATTGTAAAATTTGTTTTATTGTAAGCCTCCTCTATTCTTTCTTGCACCCATTGTTTTTGTTCCACAGATTGAATATGTAGAAATTCAACACCAATAGATGATGCATAAGTTACATCTAAAATTTTTATTATTTCTTTTAAGGTAGCAGTTTCCAAACCTAAACTTCCATCTATAAAAATCTCTCTGTCTAAATCATTTTCAGAAAACCCGTATGATTTATAATCTAGCTCAGGATGATAATTCTTCTCATGCAGGTTAAGAGGGTCTAAGTTTGCAATTAGATGTCCATTAATTCTGTATGCACGTATTAATCGTAAAGCTCTAATTGAGTCTAAAGTAGAAGTTTTAAAACTATTAAAATCTACTCCTGATGATGAACGAATAACTTTATCAAAAGAAATGTCATCAATGACATGAGTATCTCTCTTCTTCCATTCTGGGCCACCAAAATCTGCAAGAACAGAAAGCTCATCTTCATTTAGTGAAGAAAAAAAACTTTTCCAACTCTCATCAACATCATTAGGGCTTTTTGAATATTTAAAATAAAGTTCAGCGACATAAGGCGCATTAGCGCTGTTTAAAAAACTATCGTTCATTGTTTCCTTTATACACTGATTTAATTGAAGCAATATTATTAGATTTCAAACTTAATTATACCCTTTTTGCATTTCAGCCAACATAGTCTCTCCCATTTTAGCAGGTGAGGGCGCAACAGTAATATTTGCTGCCTGAAGAGCTTCAATTTTTGATTGAGCAGTCCCTTTATTACCAGATATAATAGCTCCAGCATGTCCCATTCTTTTTCCTTTTGGGGCTGAAACACCTGCAATAAATGCAGACATTGGTTTTTTTATAGGAGAATTTAAAATGAATTCGGCTGCATCTTCTTCCGCAGTCCCACCTATCTCTCCAATCATGAGAATTCCTTTTGTGTCATCATCTTTTAAAAATAGTTCAAGACAATCAATAAAATTCATTCCATGAACAGGATCTCCCCCAATTCCAACACACGTCGTTTGACCTAGTCCTACTTGAGAAGTTTGCCAAACAGCTTCATAAGTCAGAGTGCCTGATCTACTCACTATCCCTATCTTTCCAGGCTTATTAATAAATCCTGGCATTATTCCAATTTTACATTCTCCTGGTGTTATTAACCCAGGACAATTAGGACCTATAAAATACGTTTTTTGTTCAATTATTCTTTTCTTTATTTCCACCATATCAAGAACTGGTATACCTTCTGTGATACAGGTAATTATTTTTATTTCTGCATCAAGCGCTTCATGTATTGCTTGAGTAGCAAATTTTGCAGGAACATAAATTACAGTTGCATCTACTTGTGTATTATTTTTTGCTTCTTTAACTGAGTTAAAAACAGGAAGGCCTAAGTGTGTTGTTCCTCCTTTGCCTGGAGTAACACCGCCGACCATTTGCGTTCCATAATCGATTGCTTGTTGAGAGTGATAAGTTCCTTGAGAGCCTGTAAATCCCTGACAAATTACTTTTGTGTTTTTATTAATAATTATGGACATATTTATTTTTTAGCTAACTCTACTACTTTTTTTGCAGCTTCAGTAAAATCATCAATTGAAATTAAACCTAAGGAAGAATTATTAATCACATCTTTCCCCTCACTTGCATTAGTGCCTTGAAAACGAACAACCAAAGGTAATTTAAAATCTAATTCTTTAACGGCATCAACAATACCATTAGCAATCATATCACAATGAATAATACCGCCAAAAATATTTATTAAAATAGATTTAACATTTGAGTCTGCCTGGATTGTTTTAAAACCCATTATAACCCTCTCCTTATTTGCAGTACCACCTAGATCTAAAAAATTAGCCGGCTCTTCACCAAATTGCTTAATGATATCCATTGTTGCCATTGCAAGTCCTGCGCCATTAACCATGCAACCAATAGATCCATCAAGCTTCACATAATTCATATCGTGTTCTGCTGCCTGTAACTCTAAAGGATCTTCTTCAGTCAAATCTTTTAATTCAACTAAATCAGGATGACGAAATAAAGCGTTATCATCTAAACTGATTTTAGCATCTAATACTACAAAGCTGCCTTGTTTATTTAAAACTAAAGGATTAATTTCAATCGTTGATGCATCTATAGAATTAAAGGCTAATAAAAGTTGGTTAGTGATAGAATTTAATTCTTCAAATTGACTTTGACTAATATCTAGTTTTGTTTGCAGGTTTTTGTCTAGGGAAATATTTTTATTTGTTTCAAAATGAATATTAATAATTTTTTCAGGACTAGAAATAGCAACTTCTTCAATATCCATACCTCCTGCAGAAGAAATCATCATCATTACTGATGAAGACTTTCTATCAATCAATAAGCTAAGATAGAATTCTCGTTGAATATCACATCCTTCTTCAATAAAAATTCGGTTAACTGTTTTGCCTTGATCTCCTGTTTGTTTTGTTACTAATATATTGCCCATCATTGAAGATGCAATGGCCGACACTTGCTCTTTTTCAAATACTACTTGTACGCCGCCTTTATCATTAAAAGACTTCTTAAAATAACCAGCACCCCTGCCACCTGCATGTATTTGAGATTTAACTACCCAAGGTGGTCCACTTAAGTCACCGATATCCTTTTCAATAGAATCTAAATTTTTATCATAAGACTTGCCTTCAAGTATAGGCAATCCAAATTTTTTTAAAACTTCTTTAGCTTGATATTCGTGTAAATTCATTTGATTACTTACTAACTAATTATTCTTTCTTTAAACTGACACTGATTAAATTAAATTCATTTTTTAGAAGTTAATTTTTTTGCAAGTGCTGTTAGATTTTTAACGGCTTTCACTGAATTGTTAAATTCTTTCTTTTCATTTGCATTTAATTGCAACTCTAAGACTTTCTCAACTCCTTTTTTACCTATTACTACTGGAACACCGACATACAAACCTTTTACACCGTATTGCCCATTCAAATATGCGGCACAAGGTAAAACCCTTTTTTGATCTTTTAAAAAAGACTCAGCCATTGCAATTGCAGATGAAGCAGGCGCGTAAAATGCTGAAGCTGTTTTCATTAATCTTCCAATTTCACCACCACCATCTCTTGTTCTTTCGATAATAGCATCAATTTTTTTCTGAGTTGACCATTTCAATTTTATTAATTCTGGTACCGGAATTCCTCCAACAGTCGCGTATCTAATAACGGGAACCATTGTATCACCGTGTCCTCCAAGAACAAAAGCGCTAACATCTTCTACTGACACCTTAAACTCTTCTGCTAGGAAATATTTTAATCTGGCGCTATCAAGAACTCCCGCCATACCAACACACATATTGGTTTTTAATCCTGCAGCTTTTTGAAGAATACTTACCATGGCATCAAGAGGGTTGGTAATACAAATAACAAAAGCTTTTGGGCAATTTGATTTTATGCCTTTTCCAACTGTTTGAATAATTGCAGAGTTTTTTTCTACTAAATCATCTCTGGTCATTCCAGGGCGACGTTGAAATCCTGCTGTCACAATAACCACATCAGCATCTTTCATCTCACGGTAATTCGAGGAACCACTCATCTTAGCGTTAAAACTTTCAATAGTAGAGGATTGAGCTAAATCAAGTGCTTTTCCTTTTGTCATACCATCTGCAATGTCAATTAGAACAACATCACCTAGTTCTTTTAATCCAATTAAATGTGCAAGAGTTCCGCCGATATTTCCTGCTCCGACGAGAGCAATTTTCTTTCTCATGATGGTCATATACAAGAATTATAATTCTGTAACAATAGCCTTCTTTAAATCAGCAATAGCTTTAGCTGGGTTTAAACCTTTCGGACATGAACGTGTGCAATTCATAATAGAGTGACAGCGGTAGAGCTTCATCGAATCATTAACCGCCATTAATCTATTTTTTCTTTCTGCATCTCTAGAATCATTGACCCATCTCGCCGCTTGCATTAAAACTGCTGGACCTAAATATTCATCGCTGTTCCACCAATAACTTGGACAAGATGTTGTGCAGCAAAAACACAGTACACACTCCCATTGACCATCTAGTTTTTCTCTATCTTTAGGGCTTTGTTTTTTTTCTTCAGTCACTTTAATAGCAGTATCTGTATTTTCAGTTGAACGCTGCAGCCAAGGTTTGATTGAAGCTAATTGCTCATATGCCTTACTAAGATCAGGAACTAAATCTTTTACAACTGGCATATGTGGCAATGGATAAATTCTTATTTCACCATTAACCTCTTCAATAGGTTTCAGACAAGCTAATGTATTAACACCATCAATATTCATAGCACATGAACCACACACTCCTTCACGACACGATCTTCTAAAAGTTAATGACGAGTCAATCTCATTTTTGATTTTCATTAAAGCATCCAAAACCATTGGACCACATTTTGTTAAATCAATTTCATAGCTATCCAAACGAGGATTGCCTTGATCTTCAGGGTTCCAGCGATAAATAACTACCTTTTTTGGTTTTTCAGATATTTCTTTTACAGGATGATTAATTCCTTTTATTACTTTTGAGTTGGTTGGTAGTGTGAACTCAACCATTTAGTAAACTCTTTTTTTAGGAGGAATAGGCTGAACATGATTTGTTAACGTATTCATATGTACAGGTCTTGCACCCATCTTCACATTACCTTTATTATCAAGCCACGATAATGAATGAACAAGCCAATTAGAATCATCTCTTTCTTGATGATCTTCTCTTGCATGCGCTCCTCTACTTTCTGTTCTATTCAAAGCAGAATGAAGTGTTACTTTAGATTGAGCCATTAAATTATGTAACTCTAATGACTCTGTAAGGTCCGTATTGAAAATCATTGATTTATCTTTAACATCTACATTATCCATTGAGCTTTCAATATGATTAAATTCTTCAATACCCTTTGAAATAAGCTCATCAGTTCTAAAAACAGCACACTTTTCTTGCATAACTTTTTGCATGGAAGTTCTTAATTCTCCTGTTGAACTATCACCCTTATTGTATCGAATTTTATCAAAGCGCTCCAAAATTGGATCTAATACGCTAGACTCAACATCAACTGGTTTGTTATTAGGTTTTACTTTTTTAGATGCTGTAATACTTGAAGCTTTTCCAAAAACTACTAGATCGATTAAAGAATTGGTACCTAATCGATTAGCCCCATGAACAGAAACACATGCTGCTTCTCCAACAGCTAACAAGCCTTCACATATAGCATCAGGATTATCTGCGGTTGGTCGAAGGACCTCAGTTCTGTGATTAGTGGGAATACCTCCCATATTATAATGAACTGTTGGTAGAACTGGGATTGGATTTTTAGTAAGGTCCACCCCAGCAAAAATTTTTGCTGTTTCTGAAATACCTGGTAGTCTTTTGTGCAATGTTGAAGAATCTATATGTTCTAAATGTAAAAGAACATGATCTGCTTTTTCACCACAACCTCTATTTTCATTTATTTCGATTGTCATAGCTCGACTCACTACATCTCTTGAGGCTAAGTCTTTTGCATTAGGTGCATATCGTTCCATAAATCTTTCACCATCACTATTAGTTAAGTAACCACCTTCGCCTCTTGCGCCCTCTGTAATTAATACCCCTGCACCATATACTCCTGTAGGATGAAACTGGATAAATTCCATATCTGATAAAGGTAGGTTTTGTCTTA
>Ga0066606_10001864_pt1 | contig 12725 bp, 8 predicted proteins | sample SaaInlV_DNA_100m_FD_60386 | JGI IMG/M metagenome (GOLD analysis project Ga0066606, IMG submission 60386) | Marine microbial communities from expanding oxygen minimum zones in the Saanich Inlet - SI075_LV_DNA_100m | ecosystem: Environmental > Aquatic > Marine > Unclassified | place: British... | reverse complement strand
AACTTTCTCTTCAAAAGCCTAGACACATTATCTCCTGTTTTCACTAACTGGTTAATCTTACTGGGCGCTCCTCTTCCACAAGGGTATCGTATTCCTTTTCTTGGAATGACCATGACATTGCTTATCGTATTTCTTATTGGCGCAGTGACGACTAATATCTTTGGAAAAAAAATGCTTTATCTGTGGGAAGGAATTGTTGAAAAAATTCCTTTTGTTCGACGTATCTATAAAGGAACAAAGCAAGTTGTATCTTCGCTTTCAACAATGGATACATCAGCATTTACCAAAGTAGTACTTATCGAGTTCCCGCGAAAAGGTGCTTACGCAATAGGCTTTGTTACAGGGCAAACCAGCGGAGAACTGCTACGTCTTACAAGTAACAAGCATATGAAAGTTTTCGTCCCCACTACACCGAATCCAACTTCAGGGTTCATTGTTTTAGCTCATTTCAGCGAACTTAATGAAATAAACATGACAATCGAAGAAGGTCTCAAATACGTGGTATCAGGGGGAATTGTGTCACCAGAAAAAATAGAAAAATTAACTACAACTTCTAGGGTATGACCAAATCTGTCGACAAGGTAATTTATATTGATAATCATATTATAGCCGTTATTAAACCAACTGGACTTTTAACACAAACTGATTTTAACAATGACAAGTCTCTAATTAATCAAACGCGTCAATGGATTAAAAAAAAATATCAAAAACCTAATAATATTTTTTTAGGGTTAGTTCACCGTTTAGATAGAAATGTCTCTGGTGTTGTCCTGTTTGCTCGAACTTCAAAAGCTGCCTCTCGACTTTCCAAGCAATTCCGAGAAGGAACTATAAAAAAATACTATAGATCAATTATCCTTGGAAAATTAAAAGAGGTGCGAGGCACGCTCGTGCATCATCTTCGAAAGGAAAAATCTCTTAAAGCCACAGTTTTCCCTAGAGAAACAATTTTTGCTAAACGTTCTGAGCTGTCATATGAGGTTATTGATCTTCTAGAAAATGACACTCTTGTAGAAATAATTCTATCGACAGGAAGGTTTCATCAAATTCGCGCGCAGATGGCATTCATTGGTCACCCCATAATGGGTGATGTGAAATACGGTGCACCAAAACCTTTACTAAACCAAGAAATTGCTCTATATGCCTGCAAGCTAATTTTTAATCACCCCATTTCTAATGAAGAAATCACACTCACTGCTCCCGAACCAAAAACTTGGAAGCAGTTTAAGGTATAATATTCTATTAAGGTGGTATTCTGAAGATACACTAGCGGAAGAGGCTAACTTTTCCTTGAGTCCAAGAGAGTATCTTTTACAAGGTCTTCTTTATGAGTGTGATAACCCATGTCCATAAGGAGAGATAAAAGAATCGGAACTAAAAAAAGCGTGAATATCGCTGATATCCCCAAACCACCAATTAAAGCAGTACCCATACCTCGATAAAGTTCAGTACCAGCACCCTCACCTAATGCCAGTGGAATCATCCCAAAAATACTAGAAATAACTGTCATCATAATGGGTCTCAATCTTGTCTCACAAGATTTTAAAAGTGCTTCTCTTTCGTTCATACCCGATTTTATATTATTAAGCATCTGATGAATAATTAGAATAGCGTTGTTAACAACTATACCGGCAAGAATTACAATTCCTAACTGAGTCAATATATCGAATGTAATCCAATTCCAACTTCCAGCAAGAGCCTCTGCATCAGCAACTTTCCATTCTCTAAGAATATCTAAGATATTTTTTCTTTGCAAAAGATTATTACCAACAATACCCAAGAATGATCCAGACACTGCCAAAACAACAGTAAGCATTACGATAAGCGGATGTAAAAAAGAAGCAAACAAGGCTACTAACAAAAGATAGATAAATCCTACTGCATAATAAAAACTATTCATAAGAGATTTTTGTGTCGATGCAAGTTCATCTGCCGACCCTCCCACACCTAACCCAAAATCCTGACCTAAAGTTTGTCTCGCCTTAACTAATTGCTCACTCTCAATTCGATCTATCACCTGTTGCATTGGAAAATCTTTTTTAACCTGAACTCTCAGAACGATAGCTCGTTCCTTCTCTATGTGATCGATACGGGCGGGGCCAGAATCAACTTCAATATCAGCTAAGTAACCTAAATGGGTCATCTTATTTTTACGTGTCCAAATAGGAAGATCCCTATAATCATTTAAACCAACCCTGATTCCTTTTTTTGTCTGTACCAGAACAAAGTCAATAGGTTCTCCTTGATCGTTATATTCACCCAAGTATTTGCCTGCATTAAGTGACTCGATAATATCTCCCATTTCATTCATTCCCATATTCAGCCTTGCTGCCTGTTCGCGACGTGGAATAAATCTAAGCTCAGGGTTCCCAAATTTAAATTCCGGTCTTATTGAATGAACACCTTCACTCCCTGAAAGTTTTTCAATTAAACCTAAAGCGGTATGCTTTAGTTTTAAAATATCAGGACCTGTAATTTCTAACTGAAATGTTTTGTCAGCTGAACGAAATATTGGCCTTTGAACTGCAAATGCGAATCTATAGCCAGGAATCTTAAAAATATCTTTTCCCATTTCCCTAGCCTTGATAGCCATTTTTACTTCACCACGCTGACCTGAAGCTAGCTCCCTTTTTACGATGGCCCCACCACCATTGAATCGAGAAGCAAACACAGTGAAATTACGATCTACGTCCTTCATTTCAACAATTTTATTTTCATATGGCTCAAAATATTTCATATTTGTTTCTGCTGGCACCCCAGCAACCGGTTCAATCAACATAAAAACCATATTAGTATTCCCATAAGGGAGGTAGTCTTTCTTTGGGAGAATAGTAAGGCTCCATAACATTCCTAAGATGATCCCACCAACTACTCCAACTTTTCCAATAATCCCCATAGTTGACTTATTCAATAATCGATTCATGAGTCCTCCATATACGTTAACTAGCTTCGAACCAAGAAGAACTAATGGATGAAATAAGGAGCGATGAAGAAATCCTGGTTCGTACGTTTCTCCAGGATTAAGACGAATCAATAAAGTAGTTAAAGTTGGAATTACAGTAATAGAGACAATTAGCGACAAAGCGATACTTCCACTAATGGTAATGGCAATATCTCGAAACATTTGACCCGCTTCTTCTTCAATAAAAACGATCGGAACAAATACAGCTAGTGTGGTGAGGGTTGAAGCAAGCACTGCACCCCAAACTTCAGCTGCACCATCGTAAGCTGCCTTAAGAGCTCCCTTTCGCATCGTAAGATGTCGATAAATATTTTCTAATACAACGATTGAATTATCTACTACCATCCCAACTGCGAATGCCATACCTGCAAGTGAAATGATATTAATACTCCGACCTAAAATTTTTAAAATAATAAATACAGCCACTAAGGTAACAGGTATACTTATAGCGATAATCAACACAGACCGTATTGACCCCAAAAACAACAGTAGAACTACAACAGCTAACATAGCTCCAAGACTAAGATTCGACTTAACCAGTCTCATCGATTCGTCAATATAGTCTACATCTTTATAAACAATTTTTAGTTTGAGAGGAATTCCTCGATTAAGCAATTCTTTGTTTAATTCCTTCACCTTTTTTGCTGCTTCATTACAGGTTTCTACAACATTAGCTCCTGCTTTTCGAATGACACCAAATCCGTTAGATAGTTCGCCACTAATCCTAACCAGAGAATCAGTTCTCTTATAACTATCTTCCACAACTGCAAAATCTCTAACTCTAATTGTACGATTTCCATCTCGCCTTATAACGGTTTCCATAATATCACTAGCACTAGAAAATTCTCCTAGCGCACGTACCGTATAAGCTCTCCCTTCTTCATCATGAAATCCTGCACGAGTATTCTGGTTTTCATTTCTTAATCGTTTTATAATTTCATCATAAGTAAGTCGCAATCGAGCAATACTATAGGGATTAAATTCAACCCGCATTTCTCTTTCCTCTCCACCAAAGTGCCAAACATCAGCTATCCCAGTTACTCTCCTCAGTGTTGGAATAATAATGTCTTCTCCAATCTTGAACATATAATTTGGATTTATTTTTGGCATTTTCACATCGGGCTTATCAAAAACAATCCACATAATTGGGTTTGAGTTATCAGTAGAAACGCTTTTAAGTGTCGGCTTATCTGAAAGTACCGGGAGATCCTTGACCTGCTGAAGTTTGTTATTAACATCGATCATCGCAATGTTTTTATCTGTACCCCATTCAAACTCAAGAGTAATCGTACTTAAACCATGCTGACTACGAGAGGTCATTTTTTTCAAACCTTCAACTGAGTCAAGTTGTTCTTCAAGGCGACGTGTGATATTACGCTCTACTTCATTTGGGGATAAACCAATATATTCCGTTCGGACTTCTATGAGAGGTTTATCAATTGTAGGTGTAAGTTGACGAGGAAGTGTATTAAAGCAAATAACGCCTATCACTGCTACGAGGGCCATCACAACAGTAACAGAATGATAGTTACGTATAGATTGGTCGATCAGTTTCATTATGTTGCCGAGTGATTAGTCTTATTTACATTTTTACCTTGCCTAGGTACAATTTTAATGGATGCTCCTGCTTCAGGCTTTGGATTGGTAGAGAATACTTTTACTCCGGGAAATACAGCGCCTGATCCTCTGAGAATTAATTCTGAATTAGCTGAAAGTTGATGAGTAAAGTCATCTATCTCGACTAACCCATCCCGCTCTTTATAAGCCCTTATAGGGACAAGGTGTGCCTTGCTTTCTTTAACTACATAAACTACTGCCCCCTGTTCACTAATCACCATTGCAACAGAAGGAATATGCATAACATTTTTACGTGTACCAAATTTCATCAGCCCTTCTAGTGTTAGGCCTGGAAATAGAAGACGATTAGGCCGACTAAGCTCCATTTGGATATGGATGTTACCTGAATAGATATCTGCATCTGGTATAACTCGCAACTCGCCTTTTTGTTTAAACTTTAAATCGAGTTCCTTAACCCAAAAATCGATACCTTTCAGTTTTTTTAATTTACTTCGATAGGATTGAGGTATTTCAAGCACTGCTTTTAAACGGGATGAGCTAATCATTTCTAGAACAGGTGAGCCTACCTTGACAAAAGTCCCTTCTTCAATTTTTTTTTGTATGACCACACCGCTAAATGGTGCATGAATTAGTGTTTTAGAATAATCAAGTTGAGCCTTTTCTAAACGTTTAATAATTCCTTCGCCTGCTGCTTTGAGTTGCTCTATATCTTCTTGGCGAGATTGCTTGGCAGCTTCAAATGTAGCCTTACTTTCACGGAGTGTTTCCTTAGCTTGACGGACTCTATCGTTTACCTCGTCAAGAATTGATTCAGCAGTTACTCCAATTTTCACTAACTCCTGAAAACGATCCTGCTGTTTAATAGCTAAATCGAGAGCACTTTCATTTACCCTTACTCGCGTTAATAGTTTTTCTTTTTCTTCTGGTCGTAACCCTTCGATCGCCTTTTTAAACTCTTCTTTTGCCACAGACATTTCTGATTCAAGTTCTTCTACTTCAAGTTCATACCCTCTAGAATCTATTTGTGCCAGCAAGTCGCCTGCCTGGACTAAATCTCCTTCTTTTGGTTTAACTTGAACAACCTGCCCTTCTACTTCTGCAGTAATAGTCACGCGCTGTTCTGAACGAATGTTCCCCACTGCGCGCACTTGGTCTGTCACGTCTTTATAGATGACTTTCCCGATTTGAACCGGCAGAACAAACTCCCTTTTATTTTTTTCGACCTCCGTTTTTTTTACGCAACCTGAAAGGGTAAAAAATATTACTTGAATTAAGATCACACTATAAAATCCAATTCTGACCATAGATAAAAATTTTGTTATAATTGTCACAATAAATATAGACTTAAAATTATTTTTTTAATTATTTTACTAGGTTCAATACGAAGCTAAACTCATTCTCATGAACTCTATTTCTTCTGACAACCTTTATCCAGTTAACAATTTTGATTACCAATTATTGGATACTGGAAAGCTTAAAAAACTGGAGCGATTTGGGCCTTATAGATTTATTCGTCCCGCTCCTCAAGTTATTTGGCCTCCCAAACTGGCAAAAACAGAATGGGATAAAGCTAATGGAGAATTCTGTCATCACAAAGGAAAATCGACAAGTGGTGGGGAATGGATTTTTCGCAACCCCGTTCCAAAAAATGGTTGGCCACTTCGATTTCAAGATCTTATTTTTACTGCCCAGACTACCTCATTCGGGCATTTGGGTTTATTTCCCGAACAAGCCCAAAACTGGATCTGGATAGCAAAGCAAATTAAAAGACTTAACGGCAATAAACCCAATGTTCTTAACATGTTTGGCTATACTGGGGCAAGTACATTAGTGGCTGCCGAGAGTGGCGCAAGTGTCACTCATTTGGACGCTTCTAAAACTTCTGTTACTTGGGCACGCAAAAATTTAGAATCTTCCGGGCTTACTGATTACCCAGTCCGCTGGATAGTGGACGATGCTGAAAAATTTCTTTTACGTGAACACCGGCGAAATCGAAAATATGATGCACTTATCATGGACCCTCCATCTTTTGGAAGAGGACCCAAAGGTGAGGTTTGGAATATAGAAACCCAAATGGCAACCCTACTTACTTTGTGCAAAAATATTTTATGCGAAGCACCTAAGTTTATTTTATTGACTACACATTCGCCGGGTCTATCGTCTCTAACACTAAAAAATATGATGATTAAATTTTTGGTCTCTCCTGATTCTGGAGTATTTCACACAGGAGATATGTCAATATACGATACAGGATCAAAACTTCATCTTCCTAGCGGGTTTTATGCCCGTTTTTCATCTAACTCTTAAAAAATAAATTATGGCACTTGAATTTTATAATTTACTCAAAAATCATTTAATAAAAGACCCTCACCACCCTGCAATTATTGACGGGGAAACCGTTATTACGTATGAAAATTTTTTAGAGCAAATTGAGTGTTTCGCAGGTGGATTAACCGATTTAAAGTTGAATTCGAAAAGCAAACTTGGACTACTTTGCCTAAATCAAAAAGAATATTTAGTGGCTTTGATGGGAGCTTTTTTAAAAGGCATTACGGTCATACCCTATAATTTTCTCTTGAAGCCCGAAGATTTAGTTTACATTACCCAAGATGCTGGAATAGACACTATTGTTGTTGACTCAACATTTATCAAACCTGAAACTATTCCTTTTCTTAAAACGTTTAGGAATAAAATTATAGTTGGTCATACCGACCCTATAGAACTTGGTAAAAACTCATTCAAGTATGAAAACTTTATTAAAAATGGTAGCCGCACCAATTCCAAGTCACGACATGATAGAGCTAACTCTATCCCTGATATAATTTTATATACTTCAGGAACTACTGCAAAACCAAAAGGAGTAATGCTTAATGAATCTCAATTTTTTGCTAATAGCCGCGATAGTCTAACTCATATCCCAATCACATCTGATGATCGTGTTATAGTAGCGTTGCCTTTGTTCCACTCATTTGGCAATATTATGGCATTGATGGTTTTCATGTCCGGTGGTACTCTCATTCTTTTAAAACAATTCGCACCTAAATCAATTCTTCAAAGTATTGCCGAACATAAGGCAACTATTTTACCTCTTGTACCAACTATATATAGCTTTCTAGTCGACCTATATGCTCGAGGTAATTACGACGCTTCCTCACTAAAATACTGCATTTCCGGTGGCGCTGCCCTTCCTAGTGCTTTGCTTAAAAAGGTAGAAGAAACACTCAAAGTTTCAGTAATTGAAGGGTATGGCCTAACAGAAACTTCCCCTGTCATAGCAGTTAATACATTTAAAGATGGAAGTATTCCTGGTTCAGTCGGGCCCATTGTTCCTAACGTTGAAATAAAGATTGTTGACGAAGTAGGGAAAGAAAAGTTGCCTGAAGAAATAGGTGAAATCCTAGTTCGCGGCAAAACTGTTATGCAGGGTTATTGGAATCTTTCTAAGGAAACAGCTGAAGCTATTACTCCTGATGGTTATTTGAAGACGGGCGACTTGGGTCACATTGACAAAGAAAACAGACTCTTTATCTCAGCAGGAAGAAAAAAAGATCTGATTATACGAGCCGGAGAAAATGTATCTCCACTTGCTATTGAAAATGTTTTAATGAATCATTCTGCTATTGCAGAGGTTGCAGCAGTAGGAGTTCCTGATGAAAGAGCAGGCGAGCGGGTAAAGGTATGCTTCTCGTTAAGACATGGTGAAACCGTAACCGAAAACGAACTCAAATCTTATTGTCGAAAAAAACTACCCACATTTATGATCCCCGACTACTTCCAGTTAATGGAAGAACTACCTAAAAACGCTACAGGAAAAATACTAAAAACGCAGCTAAAGAAAAGCTAATAAAAAATTATTTGATTATATATCCCTAGCACACCGAAAACCAAGACTCTCAAACCGGTAACCTCTGAAGAATGCTTTGCGCCAAGCAGAGCGTAAAGTTTCTATTCCACCCCCCCAAGACCCACCGCGAAAAATTTTTTCATTGGCTCCTCCATCAAAATCTGGCGCATTTTTTCGGTCTGGCCCTGATGGATTGTCCTTAGGGCTGATTACGTAGTAATTTTTTTCAGCATCCATCCAATCTGAGACCCATTCAGCAACATTACCTGACATATCATACAGTCCAAGAGGATTTGGTGGAAACTTACCAACGGGGGCCGTATATTTATAACCATCCGACTTATCTGCAGTTCTAATATTCATATCACAATTGACATCACAAAAGTTTCCTTTTGAAGAATCAAATATTTCTCCCCAATAATACTCTGTAGTTGTTCCACCGCGAGCAGCAAATTCCCACTCTGCCTCTGTAGGCAAACGCTTTCCTATTTTTTTACAGTATTTATTTGCCTCCTGCCAAGTTACACTTTCAACCGGTAGGTCAGAGGATACAAACCGAGATGGGTTAGTCTTCATTACAGTTTGAAATGACTTTTGGGTAACTTCATGTTTCTCGATTTGAAATGAAGATAAACAAACCTCATGAACGGGACCTTCAAGAAGGGCACCCTTAGTACTTCCCATATTAAAACAACCACCCTCTACTGACACCATTTCAACCTTTGTTATTGCATCAGAGGCGTCTATAAGCTTTGATTCTATTTTTGCATAAAGTTCCTTAACCCTTTCATGATCTAAGCGTGGGACACCTACATACTCAATTCTAACTTCACTTTTGGGCACTAACTTCATCTTTCCCGAGTCTAAAAAAAATAGCCTATAATGAGGAATCTCCGTTTTAGTTTTTGAATCTAGATAGTTTCTCATATTGGTTTTTCCATGTTCGGCAGCAATAACCGTCTCATCAACCAACTCCGCAAAGTGATAAGGTGTACGTGTATTAGGTGAAATTGCTCCTTTTAGTGAATCTGGGTTCCCCTTCAAAAAAACCTTAACTCTTTTCTGTAGCATTACTTTACGCGAAAGAATTTTCAGCGCTAAAGGTTTTGCCTCAACATATTTTTCAAGAGCAAACTTGACTTCCACTAAAGATTTTAAAATACGATAGTTCTCCGGTTCTTTTTCCAGTGCTTTTATATAAACCTTTTCTGCTAACGAATATTCGCCCATTAGGCGATGCTGATCACCTTGGGCTAGTAATTTTGGCACGTCAGCTAAAGCGTTATTCGCGGAAATAATTGTCATAAAAAAAACAATATAAACTGCTATTAGAAATTTAAAAGTATGCTGAACTACCGTCATGGGGCGGCTCCTTAGTTTGTCAGTTTTGTATTAATTATTGATTATGATAGGTCATAAATTCGAATGTAACAAGAAAACATAGTGCGGAGGGAAGGGAAAGCCTTGACATTATTGATAATACCTAGCTATTTTTTCTCTTATCTAGTAGATTTTTTTTTGGTTTAGATTTCTCAGACTCTATAATTTTTTGTTTCTTAAGCTTATTCCAGTCGGAGCCTTCCTCTTTTTGGACCTTAAACTTATCCCGTTTGGGAAAATAATTAATCTCATCCATTGCAGTCGACCACGAACTTTTTTGTTTTAAGGTAATGGCAAAACATTTTGTAGCATTGTTTGCAAATTCTCCGTCATTGAGTTTCTTAAACCCAGTCCAAGAGCTTTATCTAAATGAATTTTAGCATTATCACGTTGATTCATCATAACATATAACATAGCTAAGTTTGCGTGCCCTGTTCCGAAACCTGGGTTCACCGCTACCGCTAATAAAAGCATATCACGTGATTTGGATGGGTTATTCTTCTTTAGATAAACCTGCGCTAATGAATTATATGCGTTTGAATTATTTGGCATCTGACGAATCGCCGCACGTAATAAAGATTCCGATTGATTAGTTTCTCCTAAAATAGCAAGGGTTGCTCCATAGTTTGCTAAAATAGATGGGTGATCCGGATAAATCTCATGTCCCTTCTTATACTTTTGCACCGCTTGCTTAAATTTTTTCTGACTGCCGAAAATAACTCCTTGCTTAAAATAAGGCGTCCATAAATCAGGCATTATTTCTGATGCCTTATCAAATGAAACCAGCGCAGAATTGATGTTTCCATTAGTCAAAAAAGAATTTCCCGCAGATAGAAGTTTTTTATAGTTCACTCGTTTTTCTATTTCTTGGACAGACTTATTTGGGGCTCCAACTCTAACGCCCCCAACTAAGACTAAACTCGTCAAAACTCCTGCTATCACCACATGTTTTGGCTGTATTATTTTTTTTAAAATGAATAAACTTTGTGTAGAGCTCCCGAATAGATACAAGACGCCCACCACACAAGTAAGCTGAGCTAAGGGAAATATTAATAAATACATACCATCCACAAAGTCCCACTCTGCATGTTCAAAACCCATTAATCGAAAGAAATTGGTTGAGCGCAACAAAAGTAAAGGATTATTGAAAAAAACCTGAAACGATTGAGATAAAGCTTCGATAGAAAAAAATGGATGGTTGTATGCAAGCACAATTTTATATTGTGCAATCATAAAGTATTGGCTGATTACACAAGCTGCAATGAATCCTAAAGCTATACAGCCTATTACTTTACTTCTAAAACATTTGTGCAAGAGATTCGCTAAACCGATAGTAAACAAAGCTGATGCCGCTATAAAATAGCGATTACCATAAGCATCTGATTCAACAAAAGACAACATAACAACTATCAGTGAAACTATAGATGCCAAAGAAGCAAAGCGTATACTTTTGGGAACTGGACCCGAAATGAAAAGTCCAATTAGACCAACAAACCATAAAGGGGTAGCTACTGCCAAACCCCACTTTGTGCTAAAAAAAAGTTCATGCAGTTTGCTACTAAGTTGTATGGATGAAGCCGATGCTTCAATTGCTTGGCTTTGAAATGTATCTAAGAGATAAGGAGAAATAATAAATCCATTCAATTGATTCCATGCAACAAACTGGGGTAATAAAAGAACAAAAAACATGGCAACAAAGCAGAGAGCATTCATTAAAGCATCTTTTACCTTAATAGAGTTCAGTGATTTCCTTCCCATAAAATATAGAAAAGCTAAATCGACAATATAAAGAATTCCATAGTTTGCATTTATCAGACGAACAAGGCATAGCAGACCTAGACAGGCCCCCATAACAGCATGATGTAATTTGTTGTTTGATTCTCGATAACAAAGCCATACCATTATAAATAGTGCAGCAAGAAAAAACTCAGTGGTATGTGCCATTCGCTGACGGATGAAGGTGTAATATAATAAAGGTGACGCCATCCACAGCGACACACTTGCAATTGTTGCAATCCTCTCATCAATAAGTTTTTTAAGGGCCCGGCATATAATCATGAGTCCCGCAAATAGATATGTTGCTGATGCAACCGCGGTAGCTATGAAATAGGGCGCTGAATAACCATCGGCCTTAATCGGATATCCCAAGGCACCATAAAGCAGAGTAAGTAAATGACCCACCAAAAAAAATGGCAGATATAGTACCGCTTGTCCTAACTGCCAATTACTGAAAACATAGCCTGTTGAATTAAAACGATTGATATGTGCGTAATAACGTTCGTTTATAAAATCAATGTCTCCATCGAAAAACATTGAACGCAAGTAGGAGTAATAGGCCGTATCATCTCCTCCATCGACTGTTTTTACTGAATAGTATCCAGAATGTGTGAGTGGAGGAATCCAATCATTAAAAAGCCCGAGTGGGGTCAATAAAAGAAATAATAGATAAAAAATTACCCCAATTAAAAGTAATTTTTTTGAGGACACGGCCACTCCAGAATCTTGAGGTGTTGAGTGCATATGATTATGATACTCGCCGTTTTTCTAATATCGAAGGTATCGTTTATATCAACAAAGGGAGAAAAGCTTCTCTAAGTCCGTTACTTAAAAAAATTAGGTAGGCCTAAAATTATAACTAACTATGATTATTTCATTAAATAACTAGTCCCTTGGCCACTAGCTTCTGATGTGCATCTTCTATTCTTGAAACTGACGCCTGCTGATCACCCCAAGCTACTAAATTCTCCAGACCATCCTTAAACGATAATTTAGGTTCGAATCCCAAGGCGCTAATCTTAGAAGTATCAGCATAGCAATGGCGAATATCACCATTTCTAAACTTACCAATCACATCTGGTTTAAGTGACTTCCCAAAAATTTCAATGAGAACTTTAGCTACTTCAAGAATAGAACCTGGCTTTCCTCGCCCTATATTAAAAACTTGATAATCAGACTTCGAGG
>Ga0066606_10001855_pt1 | contig 12785 bp, 8 predicted proteins | sample SaaInlV_DNA_100m_FD_60386 | JGI IMG/M metagenome (GOLD analysis project Ga0066606, IMG submission 60386) | Marine microbial communities from expanding oxygen minimum zones in the Saanich Inlet - SI075_LV_DNA_100m | ecosystem: Environmental > Aquatic > Marine > Unclassified | place: British... | reverse complement strand
ATCGCCTACGGCGGCGATATTGATCCGAACGGGTCGATTGGGCTGATGCGATTCGCCAATCGGGTGCCGCTGCTCTATCAGCCCTCGGCCTGCGCGATCACCAGGAGCGTGATCGACACCGACTGGCGCAACTACAAGATGAGCCAAAGCTCAAACTCGCTGCCTTCAGGACCTTTGATCGCGATGGTGCACATGGCTTCGGTCTGGGTGCCGTTTACCTCTGAGAGCAAGGACGCGGTGGCCAATTACGACGAGATCACCAAGGAGATCCGCCTGGCGTTGCAGGAGTGCGGTCGCCGGGTTGGCGAACATGTCGGGCGGGTTAAGCGCGAGGCTGAGGCGGCACGCAAGAAGGATTATATTGGCCAGTATATCGGCCATATTGCCGAGGCGTTGCAAGAGATCTTGAGCGACAGCGACAAGAAGACCAAGGACGTACAGTCCAATCTCAAAGGCATGTTGGAGAGGAGTCGGTCATGAACCAGGCGCTGCTCAAACAGATCGCCAAGGAGGCCAAGGGGATTCGCGACAAGATTTTGAAGAAACAGAAGCCGTCGATGAAGTTTCCGCTGCGCAATCTGAGCAATGTTAAGTTCGATCCGAAGGCCGGTTATTTTCAGATCGGGAGCAAGACCAAGGAGCGGACTTTGGCGGTGTCGACGGTAAAGACCTTCGCCCAGTCGTTGAAGATGATCGCGCTATCGAAAAAACTAATCGAAACCGACGATATAGCGACGAAGCGCGAGGCCTACTATGTGGCCAAGGGGTGGGCGGAGGAGGTGCGTTTCGCCGAGCAAACAGAGTCGGATGCGGTGCTCGACGATGTCGAGGCGTTCTTCTCGGTAAATCGCGAACAATTGGGTTTTGTGCCGGAGGAAAAGGGCGGTGAAGTGGCGGGCAATTTAGTGGTCTTTGACGAGGACCGCGACAGCGGCGAGGAGTTGGCCATCGATTGCACCAAGTTCGGCTCGGGGGCCTATTCGATTCCGATCTCTGTCGAGCATCTACGTTTTGAGTCGGACGCCAAATTCGTGTTGGCGATCGAGACGGCGGGTATGTTCCAGCGGCTGGTCAAGCACAATTACTGGCGGCGGTCCGATTGTATTTTAGTGTCGATGGGGGGCGTGCCGACGAGGGCGACCCGGCGTTTTATCCGCCGGATGTCGGAGGATCTGGATATCCCAGTGTATGCCTTTGTCGACTGCGATCCATACGGAATTTGCAATATTTATCGGACATTAAAGGTCGGCTCGGGCAATGCCGCGCATATCAACGAGGCTTTCTGCGTGCCGAAGGCGCATTTTCTCGGCGTGACACCAGACGATATCGCCGACTATGATTTGCCCACGCACAAGATGACCGATATCGATATTAAGCGCATCGACGACGCGCTGAAAAACGACCCGTTCGTGCAGCACTTCAAGAAGTGGCAGGACGCGTTATTGCAGTTGAAGAAGGCGGGGGTCAGGGCAGAACAGCAGGCCTTTGCGGTGCATGACCTGAATCATGTGATGGATACGTATTTGCCAGAGAAGTTGGCGCGGGCGCAGGAATTTTTGCCGTAGGCTTAGAGTGGTGCGGCGGGCCGCTTTTGGATATTTCCTTATTCCCAATCGGTTCTCTGCTGCGCTTGCGTTATTGGGGAATCCGCGGCCGGGCGGTATCAATTCCGTCGCGCCGATCATCATCAGGGTCTGGGTGCCGTTGCCGCCGGGGCGCAAGAGGCGGCCAAAGCGCCACGTTTACACATTGTAGTCGAGGAGCCGATTGAGGTGTCGTCGAGTATGGACGACGCGTTAGTTGATGAATTACAGCGGATGGGCCACCGGGTCGAGCGCAATGCGCGCATCGGCGGCGGCCCATATCCCCGAATATTCACACGAGCAGAAGCAGGTGCGGGCCGGCGGCGGGGGCGGGTCGTCCGGGCTATAAATTATGAATGCAGAACATCATACAGTTATAATTGTTGGCGGCGGCCCGGCGGGTTTGCCTTTGGCCGTGGTTTTGGGGGGATGGCACCCCTTTTATCGCGACAGTCGGATTTTCGAATCGCGTTATGCGCCCATAGCCGGGTATTTGCAGCAATTCGATGATAACTTGCTCGGCTTAGATATGCAGGCCTTGGTGCGGAGCGGGCTCAAGCCGGTGGATTTGTTTCGCTCGCTGCACCATCCGCGCCAACTCTTTGAGGGCTTGGACCAGGTTGCGATGGAGTTTAGGCGCGCCGCGCCGCTCGATACCTTGCTTATTAGTCGCGAGCCGGTCGGTGGTTTGTGGAATAACGCGCCGAAAAATTTGCTGACCTTGTCGCCGGGCCAGTGGATGGAATTTGCCTTTCACCCACTGGCGCAGTACGCGGATGAAATCGGGCTTGATCTCGATGTCAACGAGTTGATCGTCAAAACCGACCTGATCGATTATTACCATAGCATTCCCGAGCGTTTTGAGGTCGCAAAAAATATCCGTAACAGCGAGGACGTGCTGCGGATCGAACCGCATGAACAGGGGTTCCAGCTTAGCAGTCGGGATGTGGTTTCGGGAGAAGAACGGCTTTATACCTGTAAGTATCTGGTATTGGCCACCGGCCAGCGCGGGCAGCTGCGGGATTTGCAGGTGTCGGGCGAGGATTTGCCCTTTGTCACCGGGCGTTACGATAAACCCGAGGATTTTCCCGGTGAGCGGGTCGTTGTCGTCGGGGGCGGGCGTTCGGGCGATTGGGCGGCGGTCGAGTTGCACGATGCGGGCAAACAGGTCTACTATGCGATGCGCCAGGATCCAGCCGTGCACTGGCAATTGATCAACGACAGCCGACAAGGCTTACCCTATTACAAACGCATCGCTGAGATCTTGGAGAGTCGTTCGCCCCGACTGGATTCGATGTATCATACGCAGGTTACTAAGATCGGCGAGGGAGGGCAGGTTGAGTTAGAGACGCCGGATGGGGCGCGGATAATCGAGGTCGACCACGTGATCAAGGAGATCGGCGGAGTAGCCGATTATTCTATTTTGCAGGGATTCGATGCTTTGCAACTGACGCCGATGCGCGATAATTATCGTTTCCAGGTGAATCAGGTAAGGACGCATGCGCACAATTACGAGTCACTCGATATCGACAATTTATATATTGGCGGCTATCTGGCAGCGGGCATAGGACTTGTTGTGATTTCAATGCATGGAACGACTTATGCTATTTCTGGCGATATTCTACAGAAGGAAGGTTTATTATAGGCTTTAGATAAATTTCATCTCACGTGACCGAAATTACTTGAATTTCACGTAAAGCGGAGTTCGTGACATGCCGGATGGTCAGTGGCCGGCATTCGGGTGATGTGGTTGAGCGAGCCTTGCTGAAAATGGACGCCGAGATCGAGAAGAGCCGTAGGGTCTTCTAAGAAAATGATATAGAGTCTATGTTGGCCGGTGTCCTGTATGTTGGCCGGTTTTTTTGTGCCTGATTTTGCCTCTATTTAAGTAGCTAAACGATTAAGGCATTATATGACGCCCATCTATATTCCCTTTTTGTCTACAGCACAAGTTTATCACGACTTCGGCTGCAAATTGAGCAATACCAACAGCCAGGTGCGGCTCCAATAGGCGCTGTTGATATAGGGATTATCCTCCGAGGGCCAGTTGGTCCAATAGGTCTCGTTGTGCGGGATGCGGTGTGGCCACTGCACGATGGGGATTGAGGGCAACTCTGCAAGCCAGATGTCCATTGCCTGGCGATAGAGCGTCTCCATCGCCGGATCGTCGGTCGGGGTCTGGCCCATCTGATCGATCAACTCGTCGTAGGCCGCATTTTTCCAGCGCCAGGGCATATCGGCCGCCTGGCCGGTGGGTTGTACGAAGCGGCTCTGATATTGGCGCAGCACGAAATAGGGATCCTTCATCGAGCTGAAGTTGCCGATCATATAGGCGCGGGCGGTGCCTTGGCGCAGGCGGCTGTTGAAATCGGAGGTCATGCGGAAGGTGGCGTCGATGCCGGCCTTTTTGAGCTGGGCGATAAGCACCGGCGTCAGGTCCTGGAAGTGGGAGAAGATATCGATGACCATGCTCAGCGTCTGGCCATCCTTTTCCCAGAACTCTCCCGTGCGCGAGTAGCCCTTGCTGCTCAATATCGCGGCGCTCTTCTCCAAGTCAAAGACGCCGACCTGGTGTTTGGCGACCAAGTCTTCGGCCCAGGTGAAATATTTGCGCATCTGCGGTAGATCGGGCAGGGGTAGATGGGTCCAGTCGCCGGAGTTTTGCCAACCGATTTCGACCAACTGTTCGCGATTGATTGCGTAGTTTACCGCGCGGCGCATCTCGGAGTCGGACCACGGTGCTTCGAGGCCGTTGAAGCCTAACGAGATCGGCCACCAAGTGATATAGCTATAGGGCGGTTCGCGGCCGGTCCAGGTGGTGATATTGGGATTGGCGTCCAATAGCGAGACGATATTGGCGGGGCGTAGTTCGAGGCAGGTATCGATATTGTTGGCGATCAAATTCTGTACGCGCTTGTTTTCTTCCATATAGGTCAGGTAGATCAGCCGCTCGACTTTGGGCAATTCCTGGAAACCGAGTTTCTTCGCCCACCAATTTGGACGCAAATCCCAGATCCGTTGGGCTGGCTCGGAGGCTGCGATCTCATAGGGGCCGGTCAAGACGGGCCAGCCTTTTTGCAGATCGTAGTTGGAGAATTCCATCGGGTTCTGCCCTTCCCAGATGTGCTTGGGCACGATGGGCACGCCTTGGTCGCCGCTGTGTACGAAATAGCTGAAGAGAAAGCGCGGGTTGGGGGTCTTAAGGGTGATCTTCGCGGTCAGGCTGTCGAGGGCGACGGCTTCTTTGACCCAGGCTTCCATATCCGTCGAGTGCATCAATTGCGGGGCGTTGTCCTTGAGCATATTGACGGTGAAGGCGAAGTCGTGCGCTGACCAGGGATGGCCGTCGCTCCACTCGACGCCGGGGCGTATTTTAATGATGATTTCGGTATTGTCGTCGTTGAAGGTGTGGCTTTCCGCGATCCAGGGGATCAGTTCGGAGTCTTCTTTATACGCATTGAAAAAGTAGAGAGGCTCGTAGAGAAAGTTATAACCGATACGCGAAATGCCACCCGGGATAAAGGGATTGAAGGTGTTGTAGTCCTGAATCTGGCCGGCGCAGGTATTGCCCTCGGCGCAGTCCATGATCAAGGTGCGGTTGCGCGGGATATTTTTTAGGGTGCGCCCCGGGCCGCCTTCGCCGCTACCACAGGCGATAAGAGGCAGGCAGGCTAGGATCAGGGTATAGGCGATGCGCATCAGATTCCTTTCTACAGGTATTTCAGGGTAATATCGCGGCTCTCGGCCAACGCGGCTGTCGGGTCGGGTAGGTTGGGGTTGAGCTCAAGGCTGGCCGGGCCGCTATAGGGGCTTGGGCCGAGGGCGGAGAAAATCGCGCTGAGCGCTGCTTCCGTGAGCACGCCATCGAGCAAGGACCAATGCAAATCGCCATCGCCGTCGTTGTCGTCTAGGTGCACGTAGGTGAGGCGGTCGCCGGCCGCGGCGATGATCGCGGCGGGGTCTTCTTTTGACATCTGCAGGTGTCCAGTGTCGAGCAGCAGGTAGAGATTGTCGTGGCCGAGATCCGCCAGGTATTCGAGCGTGCCAGCGGCGGTTGGCAAGGCTTTGCCGGGGAAGTGTTCGATGCCGACACGGATGCCTCGTTCGGCGGCGTAGTCGGCGACTTGCAGCATCGTTTCGCTAAAATGCGGCAACCCCGCGGGGTCCTCGCCGGGGACGACATAGGTGGTCTTGATGTTCAGGCCGGCCGCTTGGTCTAGCGCCGCCCGGCAGTGGTCGAGGGCGGTTTGGCGACCGGTGGGGCTTGTGCTGTCGAGGGCGGCTCCGTCATCCATGTTGAAGGACATCGCGAGGCAGGAGAGCGTCAGACCGAGATCCTTGATCTGTGATTGCGCATCGGGGTTTTGGAAGGTCTTGGCCTGTATGTCGATCGAGTTGAACCCGATATCGGCCAAGGTGTTGAGGGTGTCTTTTTCGCGGCCTGTAAGGGCCCAAGCGCAGCAGGATAATTCCACGGGGCGAGTCCTTTCTAAAGGGCGTCGATGGTGCCGTAGCAGATGCGCCGGCTCTTTTTTATAGTAGTGAAGCCAAGTCGCGCGAGGTTTTGGCCGGGCTGGCGGTCTTTCATGGCCACCCGGTGTCGGGCGACGCGTCTTGCCTCTTGTACGTCGTGCAGAGAAGGGCCGTCCGGATAGGCCAGGCGGCGAACAATATCGAGGCCTTGGGATATGTCGATAGTCTCGGAGAACATCGGGTCGAAGTAGACGATATCCCAGGCATTATCGCTTTCTCGGCGTAGGTAATCGGTGAAATCCGTGTGGTGCACTTCGACGCGGCGCATCGCCGGAATCAGTTCCGGCGGAGAGACGAGGCTATAGCGGGCCATGCCGCGGATGACGAGTAAAGCCAATAGCGTCGAGGATTCGAGGGCGCGGACCCGGCCGGTGGGGCCAACGGCGTGGGCGGCGACGATGGCGTCGGCTCCGAGCCCGCAGGTGCAGTCCAGCAGGCTTGCCCCCGTCTTCAGTTGCAACGCATCGACTAGACCATCGTTTTTCTTTTGGCTGAGGGCGCGCACTCGCATTGTGGCCATATTGGGGTGGTAGCGAAAGGTTTGGCCGGCGACCCAGAGGGCGAGCTCTTCGCGCTCGACAATGAGCAGGCCTTCGCGATCGCTATGCTCGGCAGTTTTGCCGGGTCGGCCATTGATGCGGGGAATAAAGGGGGCGTTGAGTTCGGCCGCGATGGCGTGCGCGGTCTCGCATTCCTGGGCACGGGGGTGCGCGATAGTGGTTATGGCTAGATTGAGATCTGGTTGTACTTTTGTCGGTGGTGTAGGCTGCACAGCGCCTTTGTCACCGGGCGTTGCCGGGAGCCGTCTGTTGGCTTCTGTGCGCCGAGTGTCTGTTTCGGTTTTTGTCATAGGGGATGTGTTATTTTAAGGCGGATCAAAAGAAGATTAAGATACCAAAGTAAGATAAGAGGGGCGATGGAGGCAATGGTGCGGGAAAGCTTGTGCGGTATACTATGGATGTGCAATGGTCTTTTGTTGTTCGACAAAGTTTGCTGAAAGGTTCTATGAACAAGTACATATGGGGAATGGTATGGATTTTTGCCGCCTGTCGGGGCGAGGTGGATCCGCCCGTCGTAGTGGATATCGAACAGGTGGATCCCTCGGGGCAGGAACTGGTCTTCTGGTACCAGCACACGCTTAAACGCGAAGACCGGCTCAATGATTTATTGGCTGAGTTCAATGCGGGCAATGTATATGGGATTTCCGTGCGGGGAGAATACGCCGGCGGTTACAAAGACATTTTCAACAAGATGGTCGTGGGGATTCAGGGGGGGATATTGCCGGCACTGGTGGTCGCCTATAACAATCAGGCCAACGCTTATTTCGCCAATGAGGGCGCGGTGGATTTGGCGCCCTATATGTCCTCGGTTCGGTGGGGGCTAACGGCAGAGGCGCTGCAGGATTATTATAGCGATTTTTTGGCGCAGGATCGTTTTGACGGAGTGCAGATCGCCCTGCCGCCGAATCGCTCGTTGGAGTTGCTTTATTACAATGCCGATTGGTTGCGCGAATTGGGCCATCACCAACCACCGGAGGATTGGGCGACTTTTGTCGCGTTGTGCCGTCGGGCCAAAGTCGTCCCTTTTAGCAAAAATGGGAGTGGCCGCAGCTTGGGGTGGGTGTTGCCCGCGGATGCCAGCCGTCTGGCGTCGATGGTCTTCGGGTTGGGCGGGGACTTTATGGACGAACAGCAGCGGGCATACACGCTGGACTCGCCCGAGGTGCGCGAGGCGCTCTTGATGTTGCGGGAATTGGTCGTCGATGGGGCGTTGGAGCTGGCGTTTGAGAGCGATGAGGGTTTGCGCGATTTTCTCACCGGAGAAGTGTTGTTTTTTCTCGGGTCTTCCACGGGTATCCCGCATGTCGAGAGCGCGGTGGCGGCAGGACTTGGTTTCAACTGGCAGGTGGCGCCTTTGCCGCACTCCACGCCCGAGCCGGTGCTCAATGTTTACGGCGCCAGCGTCGCGGTGTGTCGCACGACACCGGCCAAGCAGCTGGCCGCCTGGCTCTTCCTCAAGTGGTTTACCGAGCCGGAGCAGCAGGCGCGGTGGGTGGAGGCCAGCGGGTATTTTCCGGCACGCAAGGGGGCGGCGGAGCATTTGCAAGCGTATTTTGCCGAACATCCGCGTTATGAGCGGGCCTTTGCTTGGCTTGATGCCGGCCGCGGTGAACCGGGGGTGCGCGGCTATACGCGGGTGCGGCGGCTGATTGCCGAGGCGATGACGGCGGTTCTCGAGGGGGAGGATATGGATGCGGCGCTGGCGGATTTGCAGCAAAAGGCGGATGCGACGTTGACGGAGTAGATGGGTGGACGGGCGGTGATGGTGTGATGAGCCGCATATAACAGAAACGCCCCCGGCCTCGTTGTGGGGGCGGCGGCGTTTTCTATTGCGCTGGAAGGATCGGCGGAGGAAGTCAGCGCAGGGTGTTCATTCGGCGTTGGGCCATCCGTAGCCGCCCGTTATTGCGATTACTTTTTTCGCGTTGGGCACGGTCAAGTTCAACGTTTGTGTGGATTTGAAGAGCTGTCTGTCGGGTGCGATGCTTAGGGCGAGGAATTCGAATTGGCCCTGTTGGTTGGCGGTAAAGGTGTGGTTGGCTTGCCAGATCCCAGCGCTGTGCTCGGAGAGTAAGAGATCGGACCATAGGCCGTCCGAGATGCGCAGCATCGGCGTTTCGCTCGCTCCGAGTTGACTGATCACGTAGAGATCGAGATAGGCGGGATGCAGGGGGTTGGGCAGCAGCACGAGTTGGAAATCTTCGCTTTCGAGACCGAGGCTACCGTCGGTGGGCAAGACTTGCGCCAGCACTAATCCTGAATATTCGTTGCCTTGCGGGTCAACGGCGATAAGTTCGATGATCTCGCTGGTTTGCCAGGGCGTATTGGGGGTCAGAACCAGGCTGTGGTCCGCCGGGTCATAGTTTACCGCGACTGGTTGTAGGCCTTTGGCGACCCACAGCAATAGGGCCGGGTCGACTTCGCCTTCAATAAGTTCGTCAAATGGTAAACGCAGGGCCGTGGCTCCGGCGAAGAGCGGCACCTCCGTGCGCGGGTTGAGCGCAAAGACCAAGGCGTTGGTGGAATGGACTTCTACATGCAGGGCGGTTTCGAGGCGGGTGCCATCGCTCAAGATACCAACTATCGTCAGCATTTCCTCGCCGTTGAAACCCTCGTCGGTGAAAATCAGCAGGCGGTGGGTCTCCGCGTCGACTAATGCGCGGACGTGCTCGCCGCTACTTAGCTCCCAGGTGAAATCAGCCGCGTCGGCGCCGGTGATAAAGGCGTCGAGATCGAGGCTTTGGTCAAAGGCGCCGGCTTCGAGTTGTAGGGCTGGCAAGGCGCTTAACTCGGGCAGGTCGACCGTCGGTACGGCATCCGGATCGGCAATGATGGTAATGCGCACAGTCCGTATTTGCGCCGGCAATTCGGGGACTTCGGCGATAAAGGTAATTTCTTCGCTGCCGGTCCAGCCTCCGGTTGCGCGCACGCTGGCCTGGCGGGTCGTCGGATCGACGATGACCATCAAGTTTTGTTGGCCGCTGACCTGCCAGACGACGGTCTCCGGAGCATAGTCGCCGGCGACGAAGTCGTCGAGGCCGAAAGAGTGAATCTGACCGTTGATGAGGGTGAAGTTGGGGATGGGGTTGAAGGTAAAAGACAGCCCTGTGTCGGTCTTTTCGCCGAGCAGTTCGAGTCGTAAGAGTGCGACGGCCTCGTGGCCGTCGGGGTCGACGACGCGCACTTCGAGTTCGAGTTGTCCGGGTTGCGCGGTGGGGCCGGTTTCGATGATCAGCACGTGAGTCAATGGGTCGACGCGCAGTGCGACATCGTCGCGTTCGGGTAAGAAGAAAACTAAGTCGTCGTTGTTGTGATCGAGGTCGAAGACATAGTCGTCGAGATCGATCGAAGTATCGACGCCGGCTAGCGGTAGGCTGATATCGGGCAGTGCCGCGAGCAGGGGACCGCCGTCGGGCGAGGCGGCGAATACGGTTAGATCGAAAGAACTATTGCCGCCCGAAGGGTCGGTGACCGTCAAGGTCAGGGTTTCGATGCCGACAAAATCGGCCGGGGCTTCTATGCGGACCAGGCGTCCGCCGCTGAGTTGAATGTTCAGTCGGTTCTGGCCTTGTACGGTCCAGAGTAAGCTCTCGCCCGGGTCATCTGGATCGACGGCAACATCGTCGAGTGCCAATAAGTGATGATCGCCGGCGGTCAGGCCTAAGCGCTGCGGCGGGTTGACCACATTCGGTGGCAGGGAAGGTGCGATCGTCACGGTCAGCGGGCCGATCGCGGTCAGCCCGCCCGAATCCTCGAAGATCAGGGTGATCTCCTCGGTGCCCTCCCAATCGGCGGGGCCGTCGAGTATAAGACGGCCCTCGCTAAGCTCGAGTCCGACGTGCTCGTTGCCGCTCCAAGAAAACCCCAAGTCTTCGGTCGCGTCTTCGATATCGGCGATTAGATTTGCCAAGACCAGGCTGCTGTCTTGTTTGCCCATGGTCAGCCGCACGTTTGGCGAGGAGAGCAGGCGCGGGGCGTCGTTGACCGGATTGACTTCAACGGTGATCTGCAAGGTGTCGGCAAAGGCGTGGTTGTCCTCAACGACGAGCGCGATCTGTCCCTGGCCGTGCCACTCGGGCAGGGCGGAGAGATGGGCGATATAGGGTGGGCCGGCGATCTCCACTTGAATTTCCCGGCTGCTCAAAACGCTCCAGATGAGTAAATCGGCTTGCGTATCGGGGTCATCAACCAGTGCATCGAGGGGAATATCGTAGGATTCGTCCTCGGCGAAGACCAACGTCGATAGTGAGTTGAGGACCGGTGGTGCATTGACAAAAACATCGACCGTATCGGATGCGGTCTGACCGTCCGGGTTGGTGACGGTGACGATTAGGCGCTCCCAGGGCGAAGCGTCGGCTGGCGCTTGCAGAATCAGGTCGTTGCCGTTGCGGTCCGGAGTTAATGACGGAGTTGCCGAGACCGTCCAGGTCAATTCGTCCGGCCCGTAAAGGGGGTCAAAGACCATGTCGTCCAAATGCAATGCTTGCGAACTGCCGCGGGGCAATATCAATTGCTCGGGCAAGCCGTTGATCGAGATGCCCTGTACTGTGAGCTTGAGCGGGGTGATAAAGCGGAAGGAGCGCTGGCGGCCGTCGGGCAAAAAGAAACGCGTTTCGCGCACTCCGCTCTCGTCGATGAGGATGGTCCCTTCCCTGATCGGTGCTAAAGTGCGCAGGCGGAACGAGGCGACCGGACCTTCTCCTTGGTCCTCGGCGCGGACGATGCTATAGTCGAGTTGCGTGCCGGGGGCGTCGGCGGCCGGGTCGTCTTCGGTGAGCATATAATTTCGGTAGATCTCGCCATTGCCGAGAAATACGCCGGGCGCGAAGGGCTGGTAGCCCGTCTCTTCGGCCCGGTCGTTTTCGACTAGGGCAAAGCGCGTCTCGTCGAAACTGAGAAAGATGGCCGCCCCAGAAATCGCTTCGTTCTCCGAGTCGATCCAGACCTCGATTTCGATTTCTTGGCCGACGAGGATGGAGGCTTCCGTGGCCCCGGTATCGGCATGGCGCAGTTCCAGCCGAGCGGCAAGCAAATTCGCCGGTAGGCTAAAAACTACAAGAATAAGGCTAAATAGATTCTGTTTGTGCAAAACACTTCCTCCCTGAGTGGGACCTGCACCAGGAAGGGGGCAAATCCCATGCCAGGGTGGAATCGGGCTAAATGAGGGGGGTAGTCGAGGAAAAAAGGGAATTGCAAGGGAAGTTGGTTCCCAATAAGGAGGAATAAATTTCCCAAGGTAGGGGGGTAATATGCTCTCCATGGGGGTATGGACTGGAAATCTACTCTATACATAGTATGGCATTGTTCTTGCTGAGATATAGGCAATTGAAGGGATTCGTTCGCTCCGAATGGGTGGAGCGATAATTCTAAGGAATGGAATTGTGAGACCCTCAGCTCAGAGCAATACATATTTGATCTTCGGCCGTCGGCCGGGCCAGACGGGGCGATTCTCAGTCCCCTGGATCGCGATCGGGTTGCTGCTGTTGTTATGGCTAGCACCCGAGATCTACGGCGCGGCACCGACCTTTGAGAATCGCACCCCGGTGGGTTTCTCAAGCCAGGACAGCACGACCCAGCAGAACTTTGTTTTGGGTCGCCAAGTCACTGTGCGCGCCGACCTCAGCCAAGCCGCTACCCCAACACATCCGGTCTACGGCCACTTCCATAATATAGAACAGAGTAAGCAGGTCGAGAGCACGGACGTCGACGGCTTACAGACCGATCTAGTCGTCGACGCCGATGGGGTGATCCATATGGCCTGGATCTCCCAGGAAACGACTAGTCCGGTGACGACGCCGATCTACCATGTTCGCTACGCGCGCAGCGAGGACAAGGGCAAGACCTTTTCTTCGCCAGCCAGCGTTTCGGGTGCGCTGCGCTACGATCTGATCACTATAAACGTGGCGGGCAGCACTAGCGGTTTTTCGACATTGGACATCGAAGTGGACAGTCGCGGTAACCCGCGGGTGGTCTATGCGATGAACCACTCGGCGGATGGCCATACGGACAATTTTAGCCTTACCAGCGGCGACTCAGACAATATCTATTTCAATTATTCGGAAAACGGCGGCGCTTCGTGGCTGCCGGGCGACAATTCGATCGTTATCAA
>Ga0066606_10001854_pt1 | contig 12787 bp, 8 predicted proteins | sample SaaInlV_DNA_100m_FD_60386 | JGI IMG/M metagenome (GOLD analysis project Ga0066606, IMG submission 60386) | Marine microbial communities from expanding oxygen minimum zones in the Saanich Inlet - SI075_LV_DNA_100m | ecosystem: Environmental > Aquatic > Marine > Unclassified | place: British... | reverse complement strand
ATCGTCCCCTCCGGCGACAAGGTGACGCTGCAAAAGGGCGAGACGGCGCAGATCACCCAGACGCTCGGCGGCACCTTCACGGTGATCGTCAACGGCAACATGTTCCGCGTTGAGGGAAGCGACGCTGATGCGCTTGGCCTCGAGCCGGTCAAGAGCCCGGCGGAGGAAGCCAAGCGACCGGAAACACAGGACGACCTGAAGCAGCAGATCGAGGCGCAGCTCAAGACGGTTTACGACCCGGAGATCCCGGTGAACATCATTGACCTTGGCCTCGTGTACGACAGCACGCCAACCCAGCTCGACGGCGGCTGGCGCGTCGATGTGAAGATGACGCTCACCGCGCCCGGCTGCGGCATGGGGCCGGTACTGCAACAGGACGCACAAAACCGGCTGCTGTGCATCGAGGGCGTTGACGAGGTGGACGTGCAACTCGTCTGGGATCCGCCCTGGAATCACGATATGATGAGCGAGGCAGCCAAGCTGGAACTCGGCATGATGTGATGAACCCACCCGCGGAAACAGCGAACTTGGCCAAGCGCGACGAATCAGTCGATTGGACAGCGCTCCGTGACGACTTCCCGATCCTGCGCGAAACCGTCAACGGCCACCCGCTGGTTTATCTCGACAACGCCGCAAGTAGCCAGAAGCCGCAACAGGTCATCGATGCGGTTCGCCGCTACTACGAGCATGATAACGCCAACGTGCACCGTGGCATCCACGAATTGAGCAACCGCGCCACCGAGGCGTACGAGGGCGCGCGCCAGCGAGTCGCTGACTATCTTAACGCCGGCTCCCGCCAGGAAATTATTTTCACGCGCGGCACCACCGAGGGGCTGAACCTCATCGCCAACACCTGGGCGCTCGAAAAGCTGCGCGAGGGCGACACGATTCTCCTCACCGAGATGGAGCACCACAGCAACCTCGTGCCGTGGCAAATTCTGGCCAACCGGATCGGCGCAAAACTCGACTTCATCGAGATCACCGGCGACGACGGGCAGCTTGATTTGCAGTGGCTCGATGAGCAACTCGCCCGTGCCCGGCTGCTCTCGCTCACGCATATTTCCAACACGATGGGCACAGTCAACCCGGTCGCCGAGATTTGCGCCCGTGCCCGTGCCGCAGGGGTGGTCACCGTGGTGGATGCCGCCCAAAGCGCCGGCCACGCACAGGTCGATGTGCAGGCGATCGACTGCGATTTCCTCGCCTTTTCCGGGCACAAAACCTGTGGGCCGACCGGCATCGGCGTGCTGTACGGCCGCCGCGAACTGCTCGAGGCCATGCCGCCGTATCAGGGGGGTGGCGAGATGATTTTGAAGGTCGAGTACCGCGATTCCACCTTCAATGTCGCTCCGCACAAGTTCGAGGCCGGCACACCGAACGTCGCCGGCGCCGTTGGCCTGCACGCGGCGCTGGACTACCTCGACGCCATCGGCCGCGAGGCGATTTTCGAGCACGACCAGCGCTTGGCCAAACGGGCCTGCGAGCGCCTGGCCGAGATCGACGGCATCCGGGTTTTTGGCCCGGCGGAAGGCCGCTCGGGCGTGGTGAGCTTCGTGCTGCCGGACGCCCACGCTCTCGACCTAGCCACGATGGCCGACCAAAAGGGCGTCGCGTTGCGGGCGGGTCATCACTGCAATCAACCGCTCCTGGCCAAGCTCGGTGTCGCGGCGACCGCCCGTGCGAGTTTTTACTTTTACAACACCGAGTCCGAGGTCGATCGCTTCATCGAGGTACTCCACGGCGTCAGAAAAATATTTGTCTGAATGAGCGAAACCATCACAGGCGACTCCCCGATGCAGGCGGTGCTGCAGGTTTTTCCCGGCGCGCAGCGGGCGCTGTTTCGCAAGTACCACATCGGGGGGTGCAGCAGTTGCGGGTTTCAGCCGGAGGAAACGTTGGCCGGGGTTTGCGAGCGCAATGGCGATCTCCCCGTAGCCGACGTGTTGGAACAGATTCGCCAGAGCCACGAGGAGGATGCCCGCATTTTGATCGAGCCGAGCGACCTGGCCAAGCGGCGCGGCAACGGGGCGGACGTTCGCGTGGTGGACATCCGTTCGCGTGAGGAATTTGAGGCGGTGCACATCGACGGCTCGCAGTTGCTGACGCAGGACTTGATGCAGGAGATTCTCGGCAGTTGGGACAATGACCAGTTGTTCGTCATCGTCGATCACCAAGGGAACAAATCCCTCGACGCGGCGGCCTATTATCTCGGCCACGGCATGCCGAATGTCCACGCACTGCGCGGCGGAATCGATGCCTGGTCGCTTGAGGTTGACTCGGCCGTCCGGCGCTACACTCTGAATTAAAATGAACGACGAGCTTCAAAAAAAAGTCGCCGAGGCGATCCGTGACCCGAAAAATGTCGGCGAGATGGCGGACGCCGACTCGGTCGGCACGGTGGGCAATTCCGAGTGCGGCGAAATGCTGAGGCTGTGGGTGAAGTACAGGGAGCAGGACGGCGAAAAGATCATCGACAAGGCCAGTTTCCAGAGCTTTGGCTGCGAGACGGCGATCGCCGTGGCGAGCCTGGCGACTGAATTGATCCAGGGAAAAACCGCCGACGAGGCAATGGAAATGAAGCCGGAGGAACTCTCCGGCGAACTCGGCCCGCTGCCACCAATGAAGATTCACTGCGCCGAACTGGTGCAGGGTGCGCTGCATGATGCGCTTTCGCCCGAGAGCCAAGCGCTTGGCCAACCGGAGTCGCCGGCCAAGCCGGACGGGCTCGCCCCCACGCTCCGGGACAGCCTCAACGAGGGTCAGGCCAAGTCCGGCAGCATCAACATCCAGTTCCTCGACGAGTAAACCTCCGTCGCCTGCTTCCGGTCGCTCAGACCTCCTTGACGACTCCCCAGTGGACGTCGAGCTGTTTGGTGAGGTAGAGCCGAATGCCGTTCACCAGCGCCTTGGATTCCAGCTTTTGCCCGGCGGCGACGATCTGCTTGAGTGTCATCCCCGGCTTAATGCGGAAACTTTCCTGCGCGATGATAGGCCCCTCGTCCAGATGCATGCTGACGAAGTGCGCCGTAACGCCGGCAATTTTTACGCCATGCTCGTGCGCCTGCCGGTACGGCTGCGGGCCGGGGAAACCCGGCAGCAACGAAGGGTGAATGTTGATGATCTTGTTCTTGAATCGCCAGACGAAGTTCGGCGACAAAATTTTCATGAACCGCGCCAGCACGACGAAGTCCGCCTGCGCCTTCTCGAGGATGCGAAGTGCCTTGGTCTCCGCCTTGGCTCGGTTCGTCCAAGCAACATAATGAAATGGCAGGCCGGCTTTTTCGACCTTGGCCTTTAGATCGCGGTGGTTGCCAACGACGGCCACAATCTCCGTCTTGAGTTTTCTGGATTTCACCGACTCCAGAATGGCGTCGAGGCAATGCAGTTCACGGGTGACCATCAGGGCCATGCGTTGCGGGCGCTTGGGGTCCGTGAACCCCCACTTGATCTCCATGCCCAAGTCGCGGCCCAGCGCGCGCAGTCCCTGGCCAAGCGATTTCTCGTTAAAAACCGTCACCCGCCAACTGGCCTGAATCGTCATGCTGAACTGCCCGCGCGTGACCTGCTCCTCCAACGCCTCGATGTTGGCCTTGGTTTCGAACAGCAGATTGGTGACTTTGGCCACGACGCCGGTCTTGTCCCGCCCGATGACAGTGATGGTCGCGTAACAATTCATTGCGGGGCGCAATTAAGCCGGTTTAAAGCGCGGAGAAAAGCGAAAACGGCCAGGCGCTTGGCCAAGCGGGTTAATCCTCTGCCTGGTTTTTTCGGATCAAGGCGAACAGGTCGCGAGCCTCGCGGAGGCCGATTGCGGCGGTGATTCCCCAGTAAACCAAGGCCGCGACGATGGCCGGGGCGAACACTTCGCCGATTTTCAGCCACACCGTCTCGTAGCCGAGATTAACCACCCATTGGCCGTGCAAAAACCAGGCGACGCCACCCGCAACCACGGCCGCCAACAGCATGCCGGCGACCGGGCGCAGCAGCGACTGAATCTCCCACTTGGGCATCTTGCGTTTGAGGGCGTACGACAGCAGCCCGACATTCAAGAGGGAACTGAGGGCATTGGCCACTCCGAGCGCGCCGGCTTGCAGTCCTTTCGGGAACATGAAAATGAGCGGCAACAACACCACGATGTTCATGCAGAGACACACCGCGCTGATCTGCATCGGCACCTTGGTGTCGCCCAGCGCGTAAAACACCCGAGCCATCACGTTGACCGCCGAGTAGGTCAGCAGGCTCGGCGCAAGGCACATTAGCGCGAAGGACGCGCGACGGGTCGAGACGGCGGTAAACTCGCCGTGCTCGAAAAGTAACCGCACCATCGGTTCGGCCAGCACCATCAGCATCGCCGCCGCGATTGCGTTCACGAAAAACAGGTAACACATGCCACGCCGGAGGTTGTCGCGAAACTCGGGGAACTGTTTGTCCGCGGCCAAGCCGGCCAGCGTCGGCAAAAGGAACGTCGCCAGCGACACGCCGAACACTCCCTGCGGCAGCTCCATCAGCCGCACCGCGTACTCGAATGACGCCACGATCTGCGCGCCGCTGGAGCGCTCGATCCAGAACGCCAGCGTCTGGGTGATAATGATGTTGAACTGGAACGCCGCCACGCCGATCGTCGCCGGGATCATTTTGCGGACGACCTCCCGCACCGAGTCGTTGCGCCACGGCGCGACCCAGCGGAGCCTGTAGCCCTCGCGATACAGGTACGGCACTTGAAACGCCGCCTGCGCCACGCCGGCGACCAGCACGCCAAACGCCAGCGCAAAAATCTGTTCACCCAAGTCCTCCCCCCAGCGTGGCGCGACGAGCAGCACCGTGGCGATCATCACCACGTTGAGCAGCGTGGCCCCCAGCGCCGGGATGAAAAAGTAGCCGCGCGAGTTGAGCATGCCCATGAACACCGCCGCGAGACAAACCAGCAACATGTACGGGAACACCACCCTCAACAGCTCGAGCATCAACCGCGTATGCGTGTCGAACTCCCCCCACATCAGTGCCGCAGAGAGGCCCAGCATCACCACTCCGATTACCAGCGAAGAGATCACCACCAGCGCGGAGACGACGGCGTTGGCCGTGTGCCACATCGCCTTGTCGCCCTCGGTTTTCTCCTTGTTTTTGAACAGCGGAATGAATGCCGCCGTGAGCGCGCCCTCGCCCAGCAGGCGGCGGAACAGGTTGGGAATCTGGAAGGCGTAAACGAAGGCGCTGGCGATCGGTCCGTCGCCCATGAACCGGGCGTAAATCATCACCCGCACCATCCCGAGCAGGCGACTGAGCAACGTGGCCCCGGCCATGGCACCGGAGGATTTGAGCATGTCAGACAACGCGCGGGAGGCTAGGGACAAAGGCGATTGGAGTCGAGTGGGCAAGGCCAAGCGGCTGTCTTTTTTTGAACATCTTGCGAAATTTGACTCCAAATCAGCGATCAAAACCGATTCACTGCTTGGCCAAGCTTTGCCTATACTAACTCATAATTCACTTGCAATGAACAGGTTACGGATTCGGGTTCGGGCGTTGGCACGGGACTTGCCGCTTTTTTGGAGCGAAGAGTTCCGCAGACCGGTAACTCCGCTCGCGAAGAATTGACAACTTGATATGAAAAAAATCGAAGCAATTATTAAACCGTTCAAGCTGGACGAGGTAAGGGACGCGCTGGCGGAAGTCGGCGTGGAAGGCATGACCGTATCCGAGGTCAAGGGGTTCGGCCGACAAAAGGGTCACACCGAGATTTATCGGGGCAGCGAATACACCGTGGACTTTCTGCCCAAGATCAAGCTTGAGTTGGTCGTCGCCGACGAGAATGTCCAAACCAGCCTGGATGCGATCACCAAGGCCGCCAACACCGGCAAGATCGGTGACGGCAAACTGTTCGTCACCTCCGTCGAGGAGGCCATCCGAATCCGCACCGAGGAAAAAGGCGACGAGGCGCTGTAGGGCTAATCTTGTTTGTCGAAAGACAAAACAAAAAGGGAGCCGTTTCCGGCTCCCTTTTTTTAATCTCATCTGCCAGGCGTTTGGTCAGGGTCACTCGTACTTAAGCGTCACCTTGCCGTTGGCCACCTGAATGCTCTTGATTTTCACTGCGGAGCCGCTTAAGCGGTAAAACTGGGTTGTGGTGCCCCCCTGGCCAAGCGTGATCGTGCGGCTGGCCTCGTCTATGGCGGCACCACCGTCGGTCTTGTACGGGCCGTTCACGGCGGAGCTGAACTCCAACGCCAGCGTCGGCTGTACAGGCTCCTCATACTTAACGAATACAAGATAGTTCTGAACAAGGTACAAATCATTAGGATCAGTGATGTGCTGAGCAAGGCGTAGAGTAGCCTTCCCTCCAAGCTCCACAATAACCGGCTTCTTTCCTGTTTCGTTTGTTAGCAGAACATTGCGAAACTCCACGCCGGATTCACTGCCAAGGAAACTACCCAACACCTCAGTAGTCTGCTCCTCCTCATCAGTGGCACTCGTAACAAGCTCCAATGTAGCCTTAGACTCCGGCATATCAAACTGTGCCTGACGCAAATAGACCAAATAGTCACCATTTGGATAGGTTCGTGTGTAGTTAAGCCATTCTCCTTCTTCAATGTCACCAACTCCAAAATCGTATATTCCCTTTTGAGCACCACCAGCCTCGATAAATTTCTCCCTTGCCAAATCAAGTGCCGGAGCTGTGCTGACTCCGTCGTAAGGACGATAGCGGTGAGTCGCGGGCACAAGGGTCTCATTCGTATCAAAAAAATCGATCCCGATTGAGCCCTCTAATGAATTATAGGAGTCATCTCCCCAATTCGAGTCGATGCCATCCTCGGTCAATTCAGGTATCAAAACAGGGTTATCAATAAATTCACCCCACTCATAATTATAGTCCTCAATCTCAACTACAAAACTGTTTGTATCGAATGTATCAAAGTACAAATTGCGGGTGTCGGTCTCACCGTCAGCATCAGTAGCAGCAAGTACGGCATGATAGTTGACCCCTGGTTCAAGACCGTCAAAGGATACTTGTCGAGCAGTTGGGGTACCCACAACCTTTAGGCCATTGGCAATGGTATATTTTGACCCATTCAACGTGACAGAAACGTCATTCGGTTCGACCCCCTGATCGTCATTAACCACAAAAGTTATCTCTGTTGAAACCGTCAAAAAAAGGCTGCTGGCTGCTGGCATAACAGAGGCAATATTTGGTGGTTGATTCTTTCCTTTGGCACCAGAAACGGATGCATAAGCATTATCTAATATTACATTAGAGGCAGGCAATGAACCGTTGCCATCATTGTGATAAAGCAAAAGAACAAAATTCCCAGGTTTGTCGATGAAGCTGCCAGCGGGTGAATCATTCCCTGTACTAAAGTCCTCCGCTTCAGGGGTGTCCGTTACCGTTTCTTTAAACAATACTGTCTGATTGTTTTCAAGATCCAGCACCTTTGTCGTCACCTCCACCGAATTACCAGAGCCAGTCATAGACATGACGAGTCGAATATTCTCCTCCCTATCAACCCATTCCCCTTCAGTCGTCTCAGAAAAATATTTGCTCAGGCCCTTGGCAAAAAGCAGATCGTTTATGTCCTTTGCAAAGCTATAACCGGAAAGCGTACTGACGGAATTCTCCTTGGGAATAAAACTGAGAACCGCAAAGGAATCGGGCTGATTAGACGCGACCAGATCAACACTGAACTCAACCGTGGTTCCATCCTCGATTGTAAATGTCTTGGGTTCGTAAGTTGCCGCCACAAAAAAAGGCTGCCCCGAAGGTTGGCGCATCCCGATAGTCAACTGGCCCTCCTCTTCACTCAAGAAGCCATTGCCACTTCCGAAATCGAACATCTTCCAATCAGTAACCTTGTTGTCGTCAAAATCATCCACCGTCGCAGCCTCGTACTCAAACACCTTGGCGTTGTCCAATGTCACCGTGGAGGCTGGCAACGAACCATTGGTATCGTTGTGATATAGCAGTATGACAAAATTACCCGGTTTACCTAAGAAGGGAGCAGCTGGGGAATCTGTGCCTGTTTGAAAGTCATCCGCATCCGGCGTGTCTATGGAAGTTTGATCAAACAAAACTGCATTATTGTTTTCAATATCAAGCACCTTGACTCTCATAACAACACTCTCCCCCTCACCGGTCATGGAAATACTCAACGTGATATTTTCGGGTGTTTCTGTCCACTCTCCATCGGTAATGTCATAAAAAAATTTGTTCAGCCCTTTGGCTAAAATAACATCTCCACTGTCCTTGACTGCGGAGTAACCCGACAACTGACTTACCGAGGTTTCAGTTGGAATAAAACCCACGGCTGCATAAGCCTCGGCTTGGTTCGCTCCGATTAAATCGATCTGAAATTCCAGAGTCACACCATCCTCAATAGTAAAAGTTTGAGAGCCATAAGTAGCCGCCACAAAAAATGGCTGCTTTGGGGCCTGATACATACCAATAGTAAGCTGCCCATCCTCCTCCTTGAGAAAGCCGTTGCCACTGCCGAAGTCAAATTTCTCCCATCCGGTGACTTTGTTGTCATTGAAGTCATCCAACACCTTAGCCAGCGGGGATTGATTCATGGCGAAAAAGAAGGCTACGACGAGCGCAGCCTTCATCCAGTATGTGAATAAACGAGTTGTTTTCATTGTTTTTTGGTCGGCTGGAGAGGCGAGTGTTCTGCGTTTCCCCGGGCAGGTCAATCCCAAAACACCACGCCGAATCGCTTGGCCATGAGCGGCCGGCTGTGGCAAGCTTGACCAAGCGTTAAACCGACTCTTTTATCGAAAAACAATGAAAAACAGTATCCTCAACCGTCGCCGTTTCCTGCAACACTCCGCCGCTGGAGTCACCGCCGCCGCCTTGGCCAAGCGCCACTCGCTACACGCCGCCAACAAGGCCGCCAACAAGCTGCGAGTCGGCGTGATAGGCCTTGGCCGCGGCATGGCACACGTCAAGAATTACCTGAAACTCTCCGACGTCGAGGTGGCCTACGTTTGCGACGTCGATGACAACCGCACCGCCAACGGCCTGTCGGTCGTCACCAAGAGCCAGGCGGCGGCGTGCCGGGGCATCACCGATCTGCGACGCATGCTCGACGATCCGCACCTCGACGCCATCTCCATCGCCGCGCCGAATTTCTGGCACGCGCCGGCGACCATACTCGGCTGCCAAGCCGGCAAGCATGTTTACGTCGAGAAACCCGGAAGCCACAACGCCGCCGAGGCGGGGTTAATGGTCGCCGCCGCGCGCAAGCACAAGCGCCTTGTGCAGATGGGCAACCAGCGGCGTAGCTACCCGCTCATCATCGAGGCGATACAGCGGATGCGCGAGGGCGTCATCGGGCGAGTGCTCGCGTCGCGCAGTTTCTACTCAAGCGGCCGCGGCTCCATCGGCAAGGGCAAACCGGCGCCCGTGCCCAAGCATCTCAATTACGACCTGTGGCAAGGGCCGGCACCGGAGCGCCCGTACAAGGACAACCTCATCCCGTACAACTGGCATTGGCACTGGCATTACGGCGGCGGCGAGATGGCCAACAACGGCGTGCATGCGCTTGACCTCGCCCGCTGGGGGCTCGGCGTCGATCTGCCGCAGCGCGTCACCTACGGCGGCGGACGCTACCACTTCGACGACGACCAGGAATCCCCCGACACCGGCACGGCGCTGTTCGATTTCGGCAACTGCACCGCTATTTGGGACCAGAGCAGTTGCCTCCGGCGCAAGCACGAGGCGCTGCCGTTTGTGGTTTTTTATGGGAACAACGGCACCCTCACCATGACCACCGGGAACAAGTACATCATCCACGACCTCGCCGGAAAGGAAGTCGAAACCAAGAGCGCACCGGCCAGCGATTTTTTGCACTTCACAAACTTCGTGAACGCCATTCGCAACGGCGAAAAACTTAACGCAGAAATCGGCGACGGGCAGGTCAGCACCCTGCTCTGCCACTTGGCCAACATGGCCTGGCGCTCAGGCAGCACGGTGGACTTCGACCCGGCCAAGCGCAGCATCGTCGACAACCCGGCCGCAGCCAAGCTGTGGGCACGTGAGTACCGACCCGGCTGGGAGCCTCAAGTTTGAGCGAGGACTCGCAAGCCAGGCGGGGAAGACGCCCGCTGCTGTTTCTCCTTGGCTTTATCGCCGGGGATTTTGTCCACGCCTACATCATGGACAGGCAGAATTCCGGTGACTTTTTCGATCCGGAGGGTTTGATGATCCTGCTGTTCGCCGGCCCCTTCACAGCTCCGGCGGTTTGCCTCTCGATCATGTTTGCCTGCGGTTTTGCGGCAGCCTCGCTGCCGTGGCTCACTCGGCGCGTACGCGGAAAAACAGCCGGCCGGCATCCGCGCCTCGATTGAGGTTGATCCACAACTGGCCGCTCTCGTTGGTGTAGGTTTGCATGTCGGTCCACTTGTCGAGGTTCTCCGAGAACTGCAGCACCACCTTGCCGCCCTTGTCGCCGGTGACGAGGAATCGGAACTTGTCATCGGCTGCCAACTGAACCGCACTGAGCGTGGGCGCATTCGGGTCGACCGGTGTCACGTCCTCGATGAAGCCGTACTTCACTCCGAGGTACTGGCTCACAGATTCGCGCTCGCCGACGCCAAGCGCGCGGTTGTAGATGAGCACCTCGGCAATCTCGCCGCCAAAAGCCAGAGTCGCCGCCTCACCCACCAGCAACGTGCCGGACACGTCCATCTTCAGCGCGGCACCGAACTCGCCCAGCTCAAGCGCATCACTGTCAACGTTCACTGTCGCTGTGTTCCCCTCTCTCATAAACTCCAGCACGTGCCATGCGTCGTCCCATCCTTCCGGTTGCGCAGCACTGACACGGCCTCCTTCCGACACGTTGCCGTAGTCAATCAGGAACTGGTTGTTGTAACTCGTCAGCAACGCTAGGTGATTTTTGTAGTTGGGAGCCTCCCATGCCAGCACGGTGTTCATTTTGCTCTGCCATTTTTGCCGCACGACGGCGTACACGCTCACGGCGTCGGGTGAAAGAAGCGCTTCACCTGCCACGGCTGCGCGCGCTAACACGTCGTTCTCGCCGTCGAACAGCACGGCGGCTAAGCCGTTGAGTAAGTCGGCGGCAAGCGTCGGTTGCAAATCTTCGTCCGCCTGACTGACATCATGCCCAAACAGGCTCCGATCCGCCCAAGCGCTCACTTTGCCGCCCTCCTGCGTCACGCTGCTCCCATCAAGCCACAGCCGCAGTCCGTCCACCGGCACTGGTGAGTCGCCGTACACCGCCACGGTCACGGTGGCTTCGCTGGTCGCTCCGTCGTTGTCGGTCGCCCGCACGGTCACCGTTTGCAACCCCTCCTTGGCCAACGTCCAGTCTACCTCAAACGGCGCTTCGCTCCGCTTGGCCAAGCTCTCGCCGTTGGCCAAGATTTCCACCGACACCACGGTGCCGTCGCTGTCGGTTGCGCTTGCGCTCACTTTCAGTGTCGCGCCAACACTCACGCCCAAACCGGCGTTGGGCGAATTGATCACCACTTCCGGTACTGTGTTTGGCGGCAGCACGGTCACGCTCACTACTTCCGAAATCGTCTCCGCTCCCCGGTTGTCCACCGCCACCGCTGTCAGTAAATGCTCTCCCTCGGTCGCTACGGCCCACTCCATTTCGTACGGAGCGGTTACATCCACTCCCAACGTTGTGGCTCCGCTGAAGAACAACACTTTCACCACGCTCCCATCGGCATCTGCAGCATCCGCCCTAAGTGCGAGGCTTTTGCCCTGTTTGATCACTGTCCCGGAGGCGGGCGCGCTCAGCGTCACGGTCGGCGCCTGGTTCGCTGTCACGAACAGGCCGTACCGTGCCCCCAAGTATCCCTTCACTCCGTCCTGCTCCGGCTTGGTCAGCGCTCGATTGTAAACGAGCACCTCCGCAATCTCGCCGCCAAACGCCAGACCCGGCGACGCTCCCACCGATAGTGTGCCAGACACGTCCGCATTCAGGGCGCTCCCAAACTCACCCAACTCAAGCGTATCACTGTCGACGTTCACTGTCGCTGTGTTGCCTCCCCTCACGAACTCCAGCACGTGCCATGCGTCGTCCCACCCTTCCGGCTGCGCGGCGCTCACACGGCCTCCTTCCGTGGCGCTGCCGTGGTCGACCAAAAACTGGTCGTTGTAACTCGTCAGCAGTGCCAGATGGTTTTTGTAGTTGGGTGCTTCCCACGCCAGCACGGTGTTGGCCGCGCTCTTTTTGCTCTGGCGAACCACGGCGTAAACACTCACGGCGTCGGACGAGAGTAAACTCGTACCGGCCACATCTGCCCTCGACAGATTGTCGTCAGCACCGTCGAACAGCACAGCCGCTTTGCCGTTGAGCGTGTCGATGGCCAACGCCGGTTGTAGGCCCAGTTCCGCCTGGCTCACGTCGTGCCCAAACAGACTCCGGTCTCCCCACGCGCTCACCACCCCGGCGTCGCTCACAGTCAACTCTTCCCCCGCGTCGAGCCACAGCCGGAGGCCATCCACCGGCACTGGGGTCTCCCCGTACACGGCCACGCTCACGCTGGCTTCGCTTGTGGCTCCGTCGTTGTCGGTCGCCCGCACAGTCATGGTTTGCAACCCCGCCTTGGCCAAATGCCAGTCAGCCTCATACGGAGCTTCGCTCCGCTTGACCAAGCTCTCGCCGTCGGCCGAGATTTCCACCGACACCACGGTGCCGTCGCTGTCGGTTGCGCTCGCGCTCACTTTCAGTGTCACCCCGACGCTTACGCCTTGGCCGGCGTTAGGCGAAGTGATCACCACTTCCGGTGCCACGTTCGGCGGCAGCACGGTCACGCTCACTACTTCCGAAAT
>Ga0066606_10001836_pt1 | contig 12855 bp, 10 predicted proteins | sample SaaInlV_DNA_100m_FD_60386 | JGI IMG/M metagenome (GOLD analysis project Ga0066606, IMG submission 60386) | Marine microbial communities from expanding oxygen minimum zones in the Saanich Inlet - SI075_LV_DNA_100m | ecosystem: Environmental > Aquatic > Marine > Unclassified | place: British... | reverse complement strand
AAACGATTGAAATTATTCTTCTGAATTTTCATTCTTTTGTTTATTTCTTAACCAAGTTAAAAGCAAAGCTGGAACTAAAAAGAAAAGAAGCTCATCCCAACCCCCTTGATGATGAAAGTTTGGGGGTGGTATTATTTTTACTAACATTAGAGGTAATTTTGAACTACCCATCGGGAAATGTTTATGAGGATATTTGGAAACAATCCTAATGTAATGGTTAAGCCAGCAAGTACACCAACGGAAATTTTATCATTCAATTTCAATTGAATCGGTGGAACGCTGTTTTCAGGTTTATCTATTGCGGCAATCCATATTGGCTTCAAGTAAAAATAAAAACCTGCAACAGTTGATAGCATCAGTGCAAAAACTAGAATATATTTTTCATATGACCACAGATTGGTGATAAGAATAAATTTCGATACAAATCCACTTGTTAGAGGCAGTCCAGCAAGTCCTAACATAAAAATACTAAAGCATATACTCAAATATTTATTTTCTATAAACAGGCCAGAAAGATTTTCCATAGAGAAATCTGATGATAGCTCACCAGTAATTACTGAGAATATAAGGAAGATTCCAATTAACTGAACAATATAAGCAGCAAGATAAAATAATGAAGCACTTGTTCCATTTACTCCGGAAGTTATTCCTGAAAGAATAAATCCAGATTGAATTACTCCACTGTAAGCAATCAATCTTTTCATGTCCGTTTGGACAGTTGCGAATAGTGAGCCTATAAGAATTGAGAGTATTATTATTGCAGAGAAAAATAATTCAAACTTATCCATTACCAAACCAAGAGAAACTATACATAGCCTTGCTAGTACAACAAAAGATGCAACTTTTGCTGTAGCTGCCATAAACCCTACATAGCCTGTGGGTGATCCTTGGTACACATCTGGGGCCCATGACTGGAAAGGGGCTGCTGCTACTTTAAATAACAGACCAATTATGAGTAATAAAATACCAACGAGTGTTGTTAAGGGAATGTTTTCAATCCCAATGAAGGAGATAGCAATAGTTGTTTCGTAGACTCCAGTAATTGAGAGGGATACATACATTAAAGAGATTCCATATACCAAGACACAGGATGCTAAAGAACCTAGGAGGAAATATTTAAGAGAGGCTTCATTACTTAATAAACTACCTTTGTTGATCCCAGCTAAAGCGTATAAACTAATTGACCCAATCTCGAGACCTATAAAAAGCATCATGAAATTTTCAGAATCAACCATGAGCATAAATCCTGCGGTACTCATTAGGGTGAGAATTATAGCTTCTGTTGTTTTGTCCTTTAGTTCAAAAGAGGAATTCCAAATTGGATAAAAATTTAATAAAAGAACTAAGCCAAGTAGAACATTACCAAAAAGTGAAAATTCGTCGAGAAGAATTTTTTCTGAGAAGTATGACGAGGGACCCGCTGTTGAAAATAATCCGAATTTTAAAAATATAGCAAATAGTGTCATAAATATTCCGCTAATAGTCACTACTTTTTTAACACTGTCAGAAGTGGCAATGGTTATAGTACAAAACAACAATATCAGAGCTGTTCCCACTAAAGCCAATGTTGGTCCGATAACTATCCAGTTAAGACCAATAATCTGTGAGACTGTGTTCAATTTAAACCTCCGCTAAATAATTCAACTACATTCGTAATTATTTGTGCATCATTTAATACATAACTTTCAATAAAAGCTGGGTATACACCAATAAATAGCATTAAAACCAAAAGTGGTATCACTGAAACCAGCTCCCTAGTATCTAAATCATGTAAGTTTTCGTTTTCTTCATTATTAATTTCACCTGTAAACATCCTTTGATATGCCCATAACATGTAAATTGCAGCAAGAACCACACCGAAGGCAGAAATGGCTGATAATAATTTATACGTACCAAAACTTCCCATTAGAATCATAAATTCTCCTACAAAACCATTTAATCCGGGAAGTCCAATAGATGCAAAAGATGTAAATAGAAAAATTGCAGCGTATTTAGGCATTGTAATTTTGAGTCCTCCAAAATCAGAAATTCGTCTGGTGTGACGTCTCTCGTAAACAAAGCCAACTAGCATGAAAAGCGCTCCAGATGTTAATCCGTGATTTACCATTTGAATAATTGCGCCTTCAAGGCTTAAAAGATTACCGGAGGATATTCCAAGCATTACAAATCCCATGTGACTAATTGATGAGTATGCTATTAGTTTTTTGATATCTATCTGTGCAATCGCTACAACAGCACCATATATGATTCCAATGACGGACAAGGTAGCAATTATGTCTCTGTACTCTAAGAATCCTTCTGTGAAAAATGGTATTGATACTCTTAAAATTCCGAATGCACCCACTTTTAATAACACTCCAGCTAATAATATACTTCCAGCTGTTGGGGCTTCGACGTGCGCATCTGGAAGCCAAGTATGCAAAGGAAAAAGAGGTACTTTAACTAAAAATCCAAATGTGAATAATAGAAAAAGTGCTTTAGATTGTTGGGAAGTAAAATTTAAATTAGATAAAGTTACATAATCTAAAGCTAATGTACCGGTCTGTGAGTAACTTATAACTCCGGTATAAACAGTCCCTATAAATATAAATATAGAACCAAAAACTGTATAAATAATAAATTTAATTGTTGCGTATCTTCTATTGTCTCCACCCCAAATACCCATTAAAAAATACATAGGGATCAATATTGCCTCAAAAAATATGAACAGAGAGAGTAAATCTCCACTCAAGAAAACACCGTTAACAGCAAAGTGTAAAACTAATATAGAACCAATAAAACCCTTACTTTTTGAATAATTTTCTGTAACCGAAAGAAAGGATAGAAGAACCAATATTGATGTTAAAGACAATAGAAGATGGGACATTCCTGAAAAACCTAAACTAATTTTTATTCCATAAGAACTTATCCAGTTTATAGAATCAAATTGTTGGTAGGAACCCTTGCTATTCTCATTTGAAAATAAATATAAGCACACGCTAAATGGAATGATTGAGAGAAATATTGCTAAAGGTTGAAATAGCTCAAATCTCTTTTTTGGCATTAGAAAAATGACCACTGCTCCAAATAGTGGAAACAAAATAAGAGTATAAATTAAGCCACTCAATTTAATACCCATGGTGTAGCAATAAACAGCCCAATTAGTAGAAGCATAAAAAATCCAAAATAAACAACATAGCTTCTTACGAGACCATTCTGTGATTTTGAGACTTTTTGTGAGGAGTTGTAAAACAAACTAGATATTTTGTTAACTAAGCCATCAATCAAGAGCCCATCAACAACAACAGCGGTTTTTCTAGAAAATGATTTCATACCCTTTACAAATATGACTTCACCAAATTTGTTTAAATATAGGGTATTTGAAGACAGCTCTTTTATTTCTTCTTTGAGTGGAATCTTGACTTTAAAATATGCAAGTATATCTACAATATATATCAGATAAGCAAGCAATAAACCTGTAAATCCAGCACCTATCGAAACTACAGCGAGGATAATCAATGTAATCCCCTCAGGAAGATGTGTTATGTCTACATAATGTAGTGTTTCCTCTAGGACTTTTTCTAATCCGTGGAAAAAAGGAGTATTAATAAATCCAATAAAGAATGAAAATATGCCCAATACAATAAGGGGCCTTACCATCGCTTTTGGTGCCTCGTGAACTTGACTGATGTCATTTCCAGTTTCTTTGTGAAATATTAATAACCAGTGTCTTCCCATATAGAAAGCTGTCATAAAAGCAGCCAATAATGAGAGAGCCCAATACCCGTAATAGAAGCCACCATTTGCAAAAGTAGAAGCGAGTATTTCGTCTTTTGACCAAAAACCTGCAAGTGGAGGGATTCCTGATATTGCTAATGTACCTATACCCATCATTGCAGCGGTAATAGGCATTTTTGTTTTGAGGTTCCCCATTTTATGAATATTTTGCTCGTGATGCATCTCGTGAATTACAGCACCTGCCCCTAGGAATAGGAGAGCTTTAAAAAATGCGTGAGTTACCAAATGGAAAATTGCTGCAACATATGCACCTGAACCTATAGCAATAAACATGAACCCTAATTGAGAAATTGTGGAGTAAGCCAAGACCTTTTTTATATCATCTTGATTAATTGCAGAAAAAGCTGCGATCAAAGCAGTCAACAGTCCTGCTGTAATGATGATAAGTTTTCCCGTTTCCGAAAACTGTAATATTGGTGAGATTCTTACAAGCATGAAGACACCTGCCGTAACCATTGTCGCTGCGTGTATTAAAGCACTAGCCGGTGTGGGTCCTTCCATTGCATCTGGTAACCAACTAAAAAGTGGAAACTGTGCAGACTTACCAAATGCTCCAATAATAAAACAAATTACAATAATGCTTAAACTTTCACGATTCCCATTTAAGACTTCAGAAAAAACTTTTTCGTAATTGAACGTTCCAAAGGTGTTCAACGTCAGCATTAATCCAACTAGGAACCCAAAATCTCCTATACGATTGAGAATGAAGGCTTTGTTTCCAGCTTTTGCAGCTGACTGTTTTTTTGACCAGAATGATATCAAGAGATAGGAACTCAGTCCAACTAACTCCCAGCCAAAAAACATCACTAAAAAATTTCCCGACATAACCAATAGCAACATAGAAAATACAAATACATTAAAATATATAAAATATTTGGAGTAATTCTCATCTTTACTCATGTACGATGTTGAAAAGATTTGAATAACAACTGATAGCCCTGTTACAAGAAGCATCATGATTCCAGAAAGACCGTCCAAAGTAAATTCAAATAATATTTCTGGGCTTGGAATCCATGTAAATAATTCTAAGTGAATAGGCTTAAACTTATCTGTAAGAAGTAGACCAAACATTCCGCATGCTGTTGCAAAAGACAGAAGTGCTGAGTTAATTGTTAAAAAATTTAGTAAAAGTTCATTTACTAAATTTGAAATAATCTTAATCCCAAGGGCTGTTAACAATGGTAAAAATATAATTACTAAAAGTAAATTTTCCACTAACTAACCTCTGGAAGTTCTTAGTAAATCTACAGATGCTGAAGATTGTTTTTTAAATATTGAAACTATTATGGCCAAACCTACAACTACTTCAGCAGCAGCCACCACTAGAACAAAAAATACGGAGATTTGTCCTTCTATTGTTCCAAAATGTTTTGATGCAGTTATGAATGTTAAATTTACAGAATTAAGCATAAGCTCTATACACATAAACATAATCAATGCATTTTTTCTAATCATCATCCCCAGGAAGCCGATTGAAAATAAGATAGCGGCTAATGTTAAATACCAGTCCGTTGAAACCTCTATCATTTTGGTTTCCTTACTTTTGTATCATAAGCTAAGGCAATAGCTGCAGCTGTAGCAACGATAAGTAATAATGAAATTATCTCAAATGGGAGAACCCATTCAGTAAATAGACTTGCAGCAATTAAATCCGGTGTACCCTCTAGGCTATACTCAACTGCAGGAAAGTAGAGATCCCACTTAAAACCAGAATTTACAACAATAAATGAAACTAAACCAATCAAAATAAAAAGAGTTCCTGATACCAGAAGGGTTTGACCTTTAATTTCTTCTCTTGTTTGTTCAGGCTTATCAACACCAATCATCATTATCACAAATAAAAATAAAGTCATTACAGCCCCGGCGTAAACTAGCATTTGGACCATAGCCACAAAGGTTGCATTCAGAGTGATATAAATTATTGCAAGTGATGCGAGTGTTAAGACTAAACCCATTGAATTGTGAACAGGATTTTTAGCAAATATAACTATTAAAGCTCCTAGAATTACTAGACCTGCTGGTACTGCAAAAAGTAGTAGTTCTAACACTTTTTTTACTCTTCTTCCATTGTTTGGCCTTTTTCTGGTTCTCTTTCCCCATAGCCCAGGGAATTAGTCCATCCAATAACATTTTCAAAATCTGGATTACCATTAGGAGCTGTTGCTCTCATCCAACCATCAATTTTTGTTAACTCTTCTGGGTTAGTTAAATTTGTTTGTTCTTCGTGAGTATTGGCTGAACCATCGTCTTTAACAAGCAATACAGATTTATCAAATACTGCCTCAGATCGATTTGCAACGCTCATTTCAAAAAGTGAAGTCATTGTTATTGCCTCTGTAGGGCAAGCCTCTACACAAAGACCACAATATATACACCTCAACATATTTATTTCATATATGAAGCCATATCTCTCCCCTGGACTTACTGGGTTTTCCTCAGGATTATCCTCACCCCTTACATATATACATTGTGCAGGGCATGCTCCAGCACAAAGTTCACAACCAATACACTTTTCCATACCATCTTCATATTTGTTAAGAACATGTCTTCCATGAAAACGTTGGGGTTTGTCTCTAAACTCTTTCGGGTATTTATCAGTTACAGATTTTTTAAATAACTCTTTAAATGTTACTTTTAATCCTTTTAGTAAGTCGTATCCACTACTCATCTTTTAACTCCATGGTAAGCCAAACTCTCTAACTCCTAAAACAATTGAAGATAATAATAGCCATACTAGTGAAATCGGAATTAGTCTTTTCCAGCCTAGTTCCATCAATTGATCATATCTCAATCTAGGTAGGGTTGCTCTTATCCAAACATATATAAATAACAAAGAAAAAGTTTTAACCCCGAGCCAAACGGCTGGCATAAATGCTGAAATGAATGGTGGTAAGAATCCTGAAAAAGTTGGGCCTAGCCATCCGCCTAAAAAGAATGTAGCTGTTATTGCACACATGTTAAACATGTTTATATATTCGGCAAGAAAAAACATTGCAAAGCGAAATCCGGAATACTCGGTGTGAAATCCTCCTACCAACTCTTGTTCGGCTTCAACTAAGTCAAATGGAGCTCTATTTACCTCTGCAACAGATGCTATAAAAAATATTGCAAATGCTACAAACTGTGGAAATATATTCCACTTAGGAATAAAGCCAACAATTGAATCTAGTATAGGAATAGGGCTTGATAGAAATCCTGATTGACTTTGAACTATATCAGTCATTGACATAGATCCTGAATAAAGTATTACTGGAACTAAGGCTAACCCCATAGCGGCTTCATAAGAGATCATCTGTGCAGAAGCTCTGACTCCACCAAGTAATGGGTATTTCGATCCTGAAGACCAACCGGCAAGAACAACACTATATACGGCTATTGATGATAGAGCTAAGAAGAATAAGACTCCTACGTTAATATTTGCTCCAACCAAATCTACATTTACGGCTTCTCCCTGTATAACTAAATCGATGCTTGGCCCAAGAGGGATAATCATAAATATTAAAAATGATGGTACCAATGCAAGGATAGGAGCTAATAAATACATTGCTCTGTCAGCTTTTAAGGGAAGTATTTGCTCTTTTAGAAGTAGTTTTACTGCATCAGCAACTGTTTGCAAGATTCCAAAAGGTCCTGCCCTATCTGGTCCAACACGGGATTGCATACCAGCTACTAACTTTCTTTCGAGCCATATAAGTAAAATTGTGTTGGTTAATAATAGCCCTAAGATCAAAGCTGCTTTTGTTACTCCAATTATTAAATCAGTTGACACTTAAATCCTTCATATTTTTTGTCTCTTTGAGATCAAAATCTTTAGTAGAGTCTAATTTTTCAAATCCTCTTCTGTTAATCGGCGCTAAAACAAGATTGTCTGGCAAAAGATTATTCAATTTTATATTCACAAAAATGGAGGATGAGCCTTGAGTTAAAGTAGCAACATTTGACTTTATTCCATATTTGTCTAAAGTAGATTCACTCAACTCAATAAACCTTTCAGAACCTAACATTGAAATAGATGGTGAATTAATTTGAGTACTTGAATCTCCATAGAGTCTTTTTACCATCAAAAGAGATGGACTATCTTGATCTACATCCTTGATATTTAAATTAATTTCTTTTTGATTTAGTATTCCAAAGAGATTTGATGGTTTGTTAAGGTTATCAAATGTGGGTAATGCTTCTGTCATTGTAAACTGATTCGCTAGCTCACTGTTTAGCTGGTTTACACTGTCATAGTTAATATCTTTTCCAAGTGATTGAGCAATCATTATTAAATATTCCCATTCAGAAAGAGTTGAGCCAGGGTCTGGAAGGATTTTATTTTGCTTCATAACCCTCATTTCCATATTTGTTATCGTCCCCTCTTTTTCACCAAAAGCAGTTGTTGGTAATATCAAATCAGCTAATTCTGTTGTTTCATTTTTAAAAATATCAAGTGAAACAACATATTCTGTATCTTCGAGAATATCTTTTATTTTGGATCCAAAAAATGATGAGTTAACTGGGTTTGCACCTATAGTAAACACAATATTTTTATTTGAATCCTCATATTCAGTGCAGAAATCATTTAATCCCTTAATCTGGTCAATGTGTTGTATTGCTCCAAAAGTATTCGCTCTACTAAAACAGTTAAATATCTTCAGGTCAGAGACCTTTTGTAAATGATTTATAAGAGTATCTAGTGAATCTTTTTTCTGTAAAGGAGTAGATTTTCCAACAATTGTAGTTACTTTTTTACTATCGATAATATCTTTCAGTTCTTGAATGTTGCTTAGACTTGTTTTTAATTCAAAATTATTGGAAACAATTTCAGCACCAAAATAGTGGTCTGCAAGACTCTCTAAAGCTGTATTCGTGTGTCCGAAGACAACGAGCTTAACTCCATTTTTAACTGCTTTTTTGATTCTAAGAAATAGTACTGGTAGGTTATCTTTAATATCCTCTGCCCACACAACGATTGCATCAGAAGTATCTAGATCTTCGAAAGTAGCATTTGTATATTCATCACTAAAATAACCGTTATAAATATGATCATCTGCAAAGTAGACATTAGATTTGTCCTTACTTAAAAATTCATTTCTATTTAGGGAATTGGCAAATTTGTTGATTGCAAAATATTCTTCATTTGTGCTGTTCGCTCCAACGATAAACTTTATGTCCGGGTTGTCTAAGTCTTTAATCTTATTTTTGATTTTTTCAATTGCATCTGAGATATTGATAGTCTGAAAGTCTTCATTTTCTCTTGACTGAATATTTAATAATCTATTTTCTGAGTGCAAATATTCAAAATTATATCTTCCTTTATCTGAAAGCCATCCTTGATTTGTAAATTCATTATCTTCACCAAGTATTCTTAACATTTTATTTTGAGACACATTTAGCTCAACGGAACACCCTAACGAACAACAATTACATGTTGAAGACACTTTTTTTAAATCCCATGGCCTTGCTTTAAATCTATAACTAGTTGCTGTTAGTGCGCCAACTGGACAAATTTGAACAGTATTTCCTGAAAAGTAAGATTTAAAGGGTTCGTCAGGAAAAGTATTAACTTGTGTTTTATTTCCCCTTTGGATGAATTCAATTAAGGGATCTCCAGATATTTCATCAGAAAACCTAGTACATCTGGCACATAAAATACACCTCTCTCTGTCAAGTAAAACGATATCTGAAATAGGAATTGGTTTCTCAAAATGTCTTTTTTCCTCAATAAATCTTGATTCTCCTGGTCCATAAGCCATTGTCTGATCTTGAAGGGGACATTCTCCTGCTTTATCACAGATAGGACAGTCTAGGGGGTGGTTGATGAGTAAAAACTCTAGAACACCTTCTTGAGCTTTTTTAACAGTATCAGACTCTGTCTCAACACTTAATTCTTCACTTACCTGTGTTGTACAAGAAGGTACTAATGTTTTTCCTCTAGGTGTATCAATTTCAACAAGACACATTCGACACATACCGACTGGATCTAATCTTTTATGCCAACAAAACCTTGGTATATGAATACCAGAATCCTCACATGCCTCAATTAGAAGTTGGCCCTGTTTTCCTTCAAGCTGTTTTCCATCAACGGTAAAAGTTACTTTTTCGTTCAACCTATAACTACTTTCTTTGGTAGTAAAACTTCAACTTCAGATCTAAAGTCTTTCATTAAAGAAACGATCGATGCAGTAGCAGAAGGTCCAAGTGGACATATAGTTGTCATCTTTGGTGGCCAGGTGAGTCCTGGTGAAATATTATCACAGACATCAAGTAGTAGATCTATGTCTGAAAGTCGTCCCCTGCCGGAAGCAACTCTTTCAAGTATATTTTCAAGCCAAGTAGTTCCCTCTCTGCATGGAGTGCATTGTCCACAAGACTCATGCGCAAAAAAGCTTACTAAGCTTTTTGCTGCTAAAACTAAATTTGTATCTTCATCCATCATTACAACTGCTCCAGAACCAAGCATGGACCCCTCGTTTGCAACGTCATCAATTGTCATTTTGACATCAAGTTGATCTCCACGTAACCATGGAGCTGAGGCTCCACCAGGAATGTATGCTTTAATGGCTTTATTTTTAACACCTTTGCCTAAAGTGTCTACGAACTCTCCAAATGAAGACCCCATCTCTATTTCGTAGTTTCCAGGATTGTTTATGTGTCCAGAAAGACTGAAAATTCTTGTCCCTGTTGAACCTTCAACTCCTAAGCTTGAATAATCTTTTCCAGAGTTACTCATTATCCATGGAACAGAAGAGATAGTCTCAACATTATTTACAAGCGTTGGTTTGTTATATAGGCCTTTTACTGCTGGAAAAAATGGTGGTTTTAATCTGGGCTCACCTCTTCTACCTTCTAGTGAGTTTAGTAAAGCAGTTTCCTCTCCACATATATAGGCTCCTGCACCAAGGTGTACCACAATATCTAAATTCATAGAAGATCCAAATATTTTCTTTCCCAAATATCCCTTTTCATAAGCTTGCTCAATAGCACTTTGAACTCTTCTTGCCGGCTTTGCGTATTCACCTCTTATATATATGAAAGCCTTTGAAATATTTGCGGCAAAACATGTGATTATCATTCCTTCAATTAGTTGATGTGGATCTCTTTCAAGAAGAATTCTATCTTTAAAAGTTCCTGGCTCAGATTCATCACCGTTTATAACAAGGTATCTTTCTTCATCTTCAGCTAAAAAGCCCCATTTGACTCCTGTAGGAAAACCAGCTCCTCCTCTACCTCTAATGTTAGAATCTTTTATCTCTTGGAGTACTTCTTCAGGGGTGCCAGACTTAAGTACTTTTTTAGCAGATTTATATCCTCCATTTTTTTCATAAGATTTTAGAGAGTGGCTGTCTTCAGGATTTTCTCTCATATGCTTGGTCAGAAGAAGGGTTTCTTTCATTTTTTCTCCTTTGATGTGTCATAGGTTTGAAAACCTGGGACAGGGCTAGTTGCTCCATTGTTATCTGCGATAGCCCAGTCAAAAGACTTCACTCCACCAAATTTATCTTGGAGCTCATCAGCAACTACGATTTCAGGTTCTTCTTCTTTAAGCCACTTGCACAAATCTACAGCTTTATCAGGTGTTAAGCCTTCGATGGTCTCATAATTAACTTGAATTGCAGGTGCTCCACCGCACGCGCCTATGCATTCAACAGACTCATAAGTAAAGAAATTTTTATCATCTGTTTCATTGTTACTTAGCCCTGTAAAATTTTTAACACTATTAATTACATCGGTTGAGTTACTTATCTCACAAGAAATTGATTTACAAACACTGAGTAAATATTTACCTGTTGGTTCCTGTTTGTACATTGAATAAAAAGATGCAACCGATTGGACTTGGACTTCTGTTATCCCAATAAGTCCGCTAATTTCAACAATTGATTCATTTGAGATATATCCATCTTTATCTTGGGCTAAATAAAGCAATGGTCCTAGAGCAGATCTCTTTTGAGGATACATTTCAATAATTTGTTTAGCTTTTTCTAATCTATCTGTTTCCCAGCTCATCTATCAACATCTCCAATTACAGGATCTAAAGATGCTATTGCTGCAACAGCATCTGCTATTGGACTGTCGGCCATAACAATAGGTAGGGCTTGTAGGTTACAAAATGATGGGCCCCTTACGTGCATTCGAAATGGTTTAGAAGAACCATCTGAAACTATATAACAACCTAATTCTCCTCTTGGGGACTCAACAGCAACATATGCATCTCCTTCAGGAACTTTGAATCCCTCAGTGTAAATTTTAAAATGATGAATCAGTGCCTCCATAGATTCATCAAGTCTTTTCCTTGGAGGGGGTGTGACTTTTTTATCTTGAATTTTATAAGGTCCTTTAGGCATATTGTCCATTGCTTGCTCTACAATTTTTAGACTCTCTAGAATTTCAAGTACTTTAATTCTCCAACGAGCAAAAACATCACTTTCTTGTAAAACAGGTACGTCAAAATCAAATTTTTCAATTCCAGAATAAGGCTGCATTTTCCTAAGGTCCCATCCCTGACCAGATGCTCTTAAACTTGGGCCAGTAATGCCATAAGCTAGACATTCCTCAGGAGTTATAATTCCTACATTTTGGAGTCGTCCCTGCCATATCGGATTATCAAGTAACATTTCGTCGTAATCTTTGAGCTTTTCGGGGATAATTTTTAAAATTTCTTTAACATCTTTTTGCCAATTATCAGGTAAGTCTGCTGCTACACCTCCTGGTCGGATGTAGTTATGATTCATTCTTAGTCCTGTTGTCTTTTCAAAAAAATTTAATACTAATTCTCTTTCTCTAAACCCAAATATCATCATAGAAAGTGCTCCTATGTCCATGCCTCCGGTTGCAAGGGCAACTAGATGTGATGATACTCTATTTAACTCAGTCATTAATATTCTTATTGTTTCTGCCCTAGCTGGAACTTCGATGTCTAAAAGCTTCTCAGTGGTAAGTGAAAAGACTAGTTCATTAAAAAAAGGTGAGAGATAGTCCATTCTAGTTGTGTTGGTAGGTCCCTGAAGATAAGTTAGCTCTTCACCAGTTTTCTCCATGCCAGTATGTAAATATCCAATGATAGGTTTTACTCTTCTGACGGCTTCACCCTCAAGT